>JACCDV010302582.1_pt1 | contig 61570 bp, 67 predicted proteins | sample 7446131 | NCBI WGS metagenome assembly JACCDV01 (sample SAMN15323448, study PRJNA562643) | freshwater metagenome | isolation source: river surface water | place: USA:Blue River Watershed | collected 2017-08-17
CAGCAGTAAGAGAAAAATCTTGGCTAATAATCGCAATCATCTTTAACTTGAGTTTATTGTCATTTTTTAAATATGCGAATTTCTTTATCGACAATACCAACGCCTTACTGAGTTCATCACAAACAATCACTCTCTTAGACATCGCTTTACCCATTGGCATCTCATTTTTTACATTCACTCAAATTGCATTTTTAGTAGATTGCCACCAAGGTAAAGTAAAAGAAAAAAACTTCATTCATTATCTTTTATTTGTCACCTACTTCCCTCACCTCATTGCTGGACCAGTCTTGCATCACGCCCAAATGATGCCGCAATTTGCCAAAAAGAAAACTTACTCTCTTGACCATCAAAAAATTGCATTAGGGATATTGATCTTTACCATTGGCCTTGCTAAAAAGATATTAATCGCCAATCCTCTTGGCGAATATGCCGACAGCTTCTTTAATGGCATTGATGCATCTTCATCACCCAGCTTTGCTAATGCTTGGTTGGGGACTCTTGCTTACACCTTCCAGATTTATTTTGATTTTTCTGGATATACCGATATGGCTATTGGTATTTCTCTGTTATTTCGCATTCATTTGCCCATTAACTTCAACGCACCCTATCAAGCCACCAACATCATTGAATTTTGGAGAAGATGGCATATATCTCTATCCAACTTCCTCAGAGACTATCTCTACATTCCTTTGGGCGGAAACAAGAAAGGCACCAGCCAACGCTACATCAATCTAATGATCACCATGATCCTTGGTGGTTTTTGGCACGGCGCCAATTGGACATTCATTTTATGGGGTCTGGCTCACGGCCTACTACTCAGCTGGAATCATTACTGGCGATCATTGGCGATTAGTCAGAAATTTGATATCAAATTTCTGAAACCCATTTTTTGGGCTTTAACATTCACCACCATCTGCTTTACATGGGTTTTATTTAGAGTTGGCGATATTCAGCATTTAAAGCCCGTCTACTCAGGACTATTGGGCTTGAATGGTTTTGAGCATCTGAAGCTGAGTTGGGCTTTTTCAGAACATTTAAAAGCCTCGCGCCTTTATGAACTGTTGGCTTTTTCATTCTTGATCATCTATTTGGGTAAACCCAGTCACCTTCTGTTAGATCATTTGCGTCACTGGCATCAAAAAACCATTTGGCTACCAACTCAACTGAAATTTAATGCAATAGCACTGATCAGCTTTTTATTCATGATGTATTGCATCAACATGGTTGGAAATTACAACCCATTCCTTTATTTCCAATTCTAAATATGCCTTCCCTAGAAAAATACTTAATCAAATCAGTAAAAATTTTTATGGCGCTGTTTGTGATCACCATACCAATAGTTTGGTTATCTTTAACCGAAGTCAACTTTGTGGGAGACCTTACAAGAATAGGTAAATTGTCAGAAAATGATTTTGGGTGGCGGCTTGAGCAAAACAAAATACAACCAAATCTTCTTATTCAATACCCTATTAATGAAGCTAACACATTAATTATTGGTGACAGCTTTTCCATTCCATTAATTTGGCAAACCATACTTGTTAAAAATAATCTTAAACCCATAACTTTTCATTGGAATAGCATCGGTCAGATTTGCGACAATTTTGATGAGGTTATTACCAATTCAGGATTTAAAGGGAAAAAAATAATTTTTCAAATTATTGAACTAGGGGCCGAAGAAAGAATTAGAAAATCACTAAACTGCATATCAACAGTAAAAAATTCATTACAGCCTGTTGCTATAGATAAAGAAATCCCAACACAACTAAATTTTTCCAATAAAATAAACTTATCAGGGAAGTTTTTAGTGGGGCTTCAAACTAAAATTAACTCTTGGGGCTTAAACTTAATTACAGATTATTGGTCAATTCTTAACAAAAGATCTAAATCTGCCTACCTCATACCCATTCAAAATGGTTGTATTTTTTTTAGTAATTCTATATGTCATCTTGGACTTTTTTATCATCAGGACTTTATAAAATCACCTATTTCAGTTGACACAATAAACAAAATTAAGCTTATCAACACTACTTTAAAAAACCACGAAATTACATGGCTTATTATTCCTAACAAATCTAGTGTTTACCATAGGAACGTTGATGTAACATTTTGGCGAGACCTTGAGCAGAAAAAATTAGGCCCAGACTTGCTCAATAGTTTTCAAAAAAATAAATACTTTATTCGAGATTTGTACAAACCAAACGACACACACTTGTCTAATCAGGGATACGCAGAACTAGGAAAAATTACCTATGAGTTTCTATTCCAAAAAGCTGATAGGCTTCAAGCGCCATGAAGTTAATTATTTCAGGTTACTTTTGTTACCAAATCTTTCAATCAAATTAATTACAATCATTTTTTATTTTCTGAAAAATTTGATTTACCGCGTTCTCCGGCGTCACTGGATTAAAAGGCATTTTTCTAAGAGACTTTGATTTCCAATCTTTCCATATATTTTGGATTGCGCCTTCAATTGATAGAATATCTGAAGTGTGACTTAGATAAGCATTTTTGGATGCCAACATCTGATCTAACTGTGGGTTCCTGTGTGTAACCCCCAAAATAGGTCGATTAGTCCAATAATAATCATAAAGCTTAGATGGAATATATTCAGAACACCATTCACTGTCGCCATGCAAAGCCAGCAATACATCACTAGCTCTCATTAATTTCATGATACGCTCACGCCCCGATTCTCCAGTTTTCAAGTCATTCTCAATACGACCATGCACTTGAACTGTAGAATGAAGTTGCAATTTCTCAACTGCTCTCTTAGATACGACATCTAATCCAGCACCATAAACATTAATCTTAATTTGGTCTCTTGCTTCAGGATAGTTTTCGTAAAAAATTGCAATCGCCTCTAATAAAGGGGCCAATGATCGATCAGCAGCTAAAGATCCAAAATGGGATAAATTGAGATTTTGTCCATATTGATGCACAGCAGGTAATGGTTTATGACAGCCAGGGGGTTCAGCGCCCGGAAAAACAACAAAGCCCTTATCACCCAACTCAGAGTGGCGAAGTTTTGCATACATATGCGCCCCCGCTGTAAACCACCAAATATGATCAGCATTTTTACAAATAAGACTTTCTAATTTTTGCAAAAAAAGAGCATCTTTTTGTCTTCTGGGGCGAACTCCATCATCATTCTCTTCATCACGCATGACCATCGGATCATGTATTTCAGCTATCCAAAGTATGCCAGTAAATTTTTTGATAATCCATGCAGCGTAATGTGCAGACCATGCGCCACCAGATGAAAAAATTAAATCAACTTGACCACGTTTAACCAAAAGAATACCTTTAACTGCGGCTGGCAAAGACCATGAGGATTGGCTAGAAAGGCCAAACAATAAACGTTCTATAGCAATAAATGGTAATAAGCATATGGATACGAATGATGTTAAAAACTTATAAGTCCGCCCTCTTCCATACTTAGTAGCAACCCAATGACGAAAATCAAAACGTAAGCCTGCGGGACCCCATGGCAGTAATTGATAATGAGGAAAACGAGAATCTTTTTCGCCTGTTACTGCACTCAACACAGTCAGCTTGATACCTCGAGCAAGCAAATATGGCACCTTATCAGTAACTGTCAAGCTTGAAGCTCGACCGTCCATATTGAAGCCATGGGAAAGTACTAGCCAGGATTTATATTTCAAAGTAACCTCATGGACTTATATAGAAGATATGTTGTTTAGATACTAATATATTAAAATTACTATTAATTTAACAATTGCGGACTTCATCTAGTGTACAACCTAAAAGCACTTGTAATTTCCCTCGAAAGCGCTCACAAGAGACGGAAAACCGTCAGAGATTTGCTAGAAGATACTAGACTAGATTGGTCCTTTCTAAATGCTGTAGATGGAAAACTTTTAAAAACCACTCCCGAATATAATGCTGCAAAAGTAAAAAGGCTTTTGGGCTTTAATCTAACTCCAAATGAAATAGGATGCTTTTTATCTCATAAAAATGCTTGGGCCAAGTGCGCTGAGCTCAATGAAACCATCCTAATACTTGAAGATGATTTCCTGCTCAGGGAAGATTATGATAAGGCTATTTATATCGCGTTAAACAAGTTGCAAAATTGGGAAATTCTTAGACTTCAAAGCCTGTTCGATAGCCCACATAAACTAGTCAATCAAATTGATGGTTTTCAATTAACTGAAAATTTAACAGACCCCATAGGGGCAACTGCCTATTTAATTAAGCCTCAAGCCGCAACGGTCTTATTAAAACATTCTCGAGAAATTTTTGAACCAGTTGACCACTTTCTTGAACATTCCAAGTATCACGGCTTGAGATTCAAAGCCTTGAAACCCTATCCAATTTCAATAACTGGAGTTTGTACAACCATAGAGGACAGGCCAGAAAGAGCGCCTACAACAAAGCTCAATAAAATTAAACGATCAATTAATAGAGTTATCGACAGATTGATTAATAGTAAACCTTGGTTTCCTAAGTAATTGCGTCCTGAAGTGCATTTTTTACAAAAGCCTTTAAAGGCTCCAAGGTAGGTGGTTTTAACAATAAAGGCTCTTGTGATATTTTCTTCAAAAAATTCAAATCTAATAAATATTCTCCAAGGCTTTCATATCCCAATTGAGCTACCTCATAAAGATTAATTAGCGCATTAGGGTTGAAATCATTTGAAACATGCATATCAGCCCAAGTAATAGGAATACTTTCAGCGTAAAATGCTTCAGGAATTTTTTCAGTATAGTACCCAGGAAAAATTCCATTTTCAGGGCATAAATTAAATCGATAATTTTGTAAAATCTCCCACTTTTTAAATGCACTGTGGTGATGACTTTTTATTTGGCTATCAAAATAAGGCCCCATACAATCAACCTGAATTAATTTTGATACTGAATCAAGTATTGACTTCCTCGGCTCCCTTAAGTGAGAGGTAAGAAATAGTGCCTTATGAGGTTTTTTTAAACATCCCCCCCCCATTGGACTCATAAGTTTTTCGATTTTCATCAATGGCCCATATCGTGGATTTTTATTATCCCAAATCCCCTCATGAGACCAATCGAGCATCTCCATCCAATAAGGTAGTCTAAAGTGTTTTCTACTTGTTATGCACAAATCATGACCAATGCTGTAATCTGCTTCGATTAAATCGGGACGGGTACACTCAGCACTATGAAAAAATATTAAAGGTCTCTTGCGACGCCCCCAGATTGGTAAATCAAAATAGCCCCTTAACCCTCGTGGCAACCATCGATACGTTTTTCTGGTACCCCCTCCAAATGGTCCAATAATTAATAAATCACATTTTTGAGGAACCGCCCACTCAACCTCAAACCCCAAACTTTTAATTACTAAAGGAACTAGTGATTCCGAATAATCATGTGGAACAGCACTTAGAGCAATTTTAATTTTTCTTGACATTTTTTAGGTATAGTATCAGCGAAACCTAGCCAAAAAATTTTTTAGAGATCTAATCAATTTTGATGTCAAACTCTTACGAGTTGAGTATTCACCCCAATCATCAGCAAAATCCCAGTTAGACTGGCGCAAATAACCAAGATAGTTATTCTTTAAGACTTCAGGTGATTCACCCAATTTTCTGGAGCAATAATAGTGCCAATTGTAGTGATAAACCTTAAACAAAGGCTCTATTGGAAATAACGGAATGCTTTTAAAATGCAATAGCGATTCTCCATACCACTGAATCTCACTAGGCTTCTCCTTAATTAGTTCCCAAATTGTAATTCCCTGCCTGCGAAGATAGAACCTATCCAAATCATTCCATACCCTAGATGACCAAATTACAGGTGTTGGGCCAAAATCATAATTTGGCCCCTTTCTATCAAAAACAGTTTTGATCATGCCGCACACCGCATCAAAGCTCTCTGAAACTTTTTTTATCTTTTTATTTGCTGCAAGCTGTAATAAATCTTTATTTTGATGCAGAACCGTATAGGGCACACCTGACAAATCAAGAAAATCAGAAATAAAGAAATCTTTTATAAAAACACTCTCTGAATCAATACATAAATACGAAAAATTTTTATCCACAGATTCTGGGATAACCCTCCAAAACTCCGCTTTTATAATTTGTTGCGTTAGCCTACCATCCCAGTGGTGATAAAATTCTAGTAGATTACAACTTGGGTTTGCATTAACCACTTGTTCATCCGAAATCCATCTTAAGGTATTTCGATTATCACAAATATGAGACTGAAAAAGATCTAAGTCTTTTGCGGGAACCGAAAAATAAAAAGGTATATCATCTTTGTTGTGAGCGATTACGCTCTCCCACAGCCTCTTAGCACGCATCAAATCGCCAGCGTATGATTTACACAAAATCGAAAAAATAACTACCCCCTAGACTCTTTGATAAAACTTCTATATAAATTCAGGCTTTAATAATATTGCAACCAAAACAATGACAAACTATTCTATAGCAATTACTTCTTTTGATAAAAGATTTCAACAATATCTTGTCCCCCTTATTGAGGATATAAAGAAAGCAAGACCCAATATTGAAATTATCTTGAATATTAACGGTCCTCATGATGATCAATTCAATGAAAATTATAGGAAAGAAGTACTGCTCTTTGCAGCAAAACAAGATAGATGCTTTCCGTCCATCTATACATCATTTCAATCTTTAGCAAAAATGTGGAATAGAGCAATTTTAAGAAGTACCAATGAACATATTCTTGTTTTAAATGATGATTTGAGAATAAATCTTGATTCATCTTCCCCATGTTTTTTTACTGATTTAGAGGACCAACTCAAAGCAAAGGCTAATTTGGAATTCAAAATTAATAATAGCTTTTCGCATTTTTTTATTAGCAAAAAACTTCTTATTGAGGTAGGGTTTTTTGATGAAAGACTCCTTGGCGTCGGAGAAGAAGATGGCGATTTTGCCTGGCGGTACAAGGAAATATTTGGTAAGGAATTTCCATCTTTAGAGGTTCATAATATCAAGAATATTGAAGCTCAGTTAGTAGATGGCTCATATAAAAAAGGGATCGGGAAGTATTCCCTGTTTAATAGAGAGTTCATAACAGAAAAAAAATATCAGGCATCATTTTTTGGGCACAAAAGTATGTTTGACAAAAAAGTCAAAAAAATTCTAGACGATGAAAAGCAATACCCTTATGAGAACTTCACCCGAGTAAATAAAAAACATCTGTAGCGTTAAAACAACTTATGTGTCCAAGTTTTTGGCGTCAAGTCAGAAATAATTTCAATTGGCAAATGATATTTAAACTCCCTAATACCCCTTCTTGAAATATAATCAACCATGTTTTCAATAGACTCTCGAAGAGTAACACTTGTTTTATAGCCAAAATAGTCTCGAATTTTATTTGCAGAGCATGTGGCAAACTTAACTTCTTGAGGTCTTCCGGGCATAAAAATAGGATCAAGCGTAAAGCCAATCACATTTGCAATTTCTTTAGCAAGATCAATTATTTGAATGGGGTTTTCATCCGGACCTATGTTAAAAATTTCTCCTACAGCTTTTGGATTTTCAGCAAACTCAACTAAACAATCAACATCATCTTTAATGTCAGAAAAACACCTAACCTGTGTACCATCACCATAAATTATTGGCTGACGACCCTGCATCATTAAATTAATCATAATACTCGCCACATTTCTAAAAGGGTCATCATATTTTTGTCTTGGGCCAACTATATTGTGCGGAACAGCTATAACTAAGTCTAAATTATGAACCTCAGACAAATTTTTAAGTAAAAGTTCAGCGGAGTATTTAGCTATCCCATAAGGATCCTGAGGAAAACACTGCATATTCTCGGTAAATGGAACAACCTCTTGACAACCATATCTAGCCATTGAAGAGCAATGAACAAACTTACCAACTCCTGCCTGAATCGCTGCAGTAAAAGTATTTACGGCGATTTGTGATGTGTTTGCAACAATGAGGGAAGGAGAGAAGACAGAAAGTCCTTCATAAGCAGTACACGCAGTGTGATAAACCAAATCACATCCACGCATATGATCTGATAAACCATCAAAATCTAGCAGATCTCCCCTAATTAAATGAACTCCTTTGGGAACGTTATCCTCATACCCACCTATGAAGTTATCAATACCAGAGACATCATACCCTCGTGCAAGAAATACATCTGCCAAGTGACTTCCAAGAAAGCCTGCAACACCAGTAATAAATACTTTTTTCATTTTCAGCCAATCAATATAAAAACTTGCTATTCAGAACAGAATCACCTTTAAAAACATGATTATAGTTGCGATGCTCTGTAATTAACTTAAAAAAATACGCGCCTGGGTCTTCTATGTCCCCAAAGTTTTTTTTGTAACTCGCAAGGGACTCACCCTCGTGAATTTCTCTGTTCAGGATCTTACAAGATGAAGGGATAGATACAACATTAATATTTCTTTGAGACTGAAAAAAAACTCTGTTAATGTGATTAGCTATAAATTTAACTCGAGGGGCATGAAAATCTGATGTAACAAATTCTATTGAATAGATACCCAAATAATGAGCATATAAATTCATGCAAAAAAAAATGCTGCCAACAGAATCATGTGACTGCTGTTCACAAACAATATTACCAAGAATACCATTACGGATAAGCCACAGTCGCATAATTGTGGCTTCCGAAATAGGGATCTTATCGCCATCAAGTTTAGGGGCTAAATTCAAAGAAAATGAAGAGGAAGTGACAATTAAGGTTTCTATGTTTGGTTTCACAGAAACAATATATTGGCATCTTTCTTGGACATGAGCCGGTAAATTTTGCCCGTCAACCTCAAGACCACCTCCCATAATTACAACCATTTTTTTATACTTATTTAACATAAAATAAACTTTATAAATGGGTCAGTCACTATGGTCTACCAATTGAATAATATAAAAACCCCTCTGATTTCATTTGTTCCCGCGTCCATAAATTTCTTCCATCGAAAACTATTTTATTTCTCATCACTTTAGCAAGTTCGCTTAGGGAAAAATTCTTAAACTCCGCCCACTCAGTAGTTAGTAGCAGTGCCTCTACATTCGTAGCCGCCTCCAAAGCAGAAGAGCAAAAAACGATTTGACTTAAATAATCGCCCAAACATTTCTTTGCCTCATCTATCGCAACCGGATCGTAAACTCTCAGCATAGCGCCACTATGCAAAAGATTTTTAATCACTGATAAGCTTGGGGCTTCTCGCATATCATCTGTATCAGGCTTAAATGACAACCCCCAAATACCAAAAAATTTTCCCTCTATATTTCTATCAAAATAGGCATAAACCTTTTTGCTTAAAATACTTTTTTGATGATCATTTACTTTTTCTACAGCGTTAAGTAAGTCTAAATTAATCTTATGATCATTTTTTGCCGCAAATATTAAAGCCTTTACATCTTTAGGGAAGCAACTTCCTCCATACCCAATTCCAGCCTTTAAAAAATGTGGACCAATCCGCTGATCATAACCTATTCCAACCCGAACAGATTCGATATCTGCACCAATATACTCACACATATTCGCTAACTCATTCATGAAACTAATTCGAGTTGCCAGCATGGCATTTGCGGCGTACTTACTTAATTCTGAACTCTGTAAATCCATATGTAATATGGGTCTAGAACTGTCAGTAAAGGGCTCATACAAGCTATGTATTAGGTTCATCGCCCACCCATCACAACCACCAAGAATCACGCGATCAGGATTCTTAAAATCTCTTATGGCGTCACCCTCTCTAAGAAACTCTGGATTTGATATTACAGAAACATCAAAATTCTTTCGCCTAGTTTCTAATACCGCATGGATTAATTGCTTGACTTTTTCACCTGTACCCACAGGAACTGTACTTTTAATAACAAAGATAGTATTTTTATCAATAGATTCTGCTATATTTTTAACGGCAGAAAACACATAATCTAAGTTAGCAGACCCATTGTCTTGCTGTGGAGTGCCAACAGCAATTATTTGAATATTTCCATGTGAGGCGGCATAATCAATATCTGTTGTGAATTGAATTGCACCGCGATTGGCGCACCTAGATACTATTTGATCAAGACCAGGTTCATATATTGGCAAAATGCCTTTCTTCAAATTCTCAATTTTGTCAGCATCAATATCAAAGCATACGACCGTATTCCCAGCATCCGCCAAACATGCGCCAGTAACTAACCCAACATAACCAGTTCCAATGACAGTAATTTTCATAAGTTTATTCAATCATTATTTGAAGATATATAATCAGAAATCAAATAATACATCTCGAAAGCCTTATGAATACCATTTTGAGAAGGATCGCAAATAATTCACCCCATACCCCTCAAATTCTAAAAATTTTTTCTGCAATATCTATGATCGCAGTTGTGAGCATTTGGAGCTTCCCCAATGTAATTGCGATTCGCTACATTTTGTCAGGGCTGGCTCTAATAGTACTCGCAAGTACACAATCAATAAAAATTCCGAATATAACGCCCATCTACTTTCTTTTTATTTTTTGTATTTATCTTTGTTTTACCCCCTTATTTCCCAATAATGACCCTTTTGAAACTATTTTAAATATCAAGCGTGAATGGGCATATTTTGCGATTTTTTCCGTTATTGGAATTGGTATTGCGAACTCAGGAATATCTCAAAAATCATCTACGATTGGTTTTATAGTCGCACTTGCTTTTATTAATGCCTATCACTTAGCTCAGTTTCTTGTCAATAAAAGCCCATTAGGCTTTTCTGGTATAGCTGGTAATCACGGCCCACTGAGTTACAGCTCTTTTCAAGCCATGACGCTTTTAATGCCTCTATTATTTTTTGGCGCACTTAAGACATGGGAAAAGATTCTTTTGCTTTTGATTGCAGCGATCCTTCTTAGCTCGATTGTAATTGCGTCTAGCCGTGGAGGTATAGTTTTCTATTTTTTAGTGATTTGTGTGACTTTGCTAATTTATACGTACCTGAAGAGATCAAATTTCAACCAAATAAAATTGTTGAGCTTTGTATTAATTACATCATTAGCTATATTCATGGCTATGAAAGTCTCACACCACAAATGGCAAAATTTTTCTGAAATTGCCTCAATTGGGTGGCGACTTGATGCAACAAACATCAACTGCAGTGGCGTTGAAATTGTTAAAAATGACTTAATTAATCAACAAATTCCTATCTCAAAAGCAACTGAATATGCGATCAATGACCTAAACTTAGGAACGGCTGCAAGAATCACTGCCGCAATTTCAGCTGTAGAATTAGCGATTGAAAACCCTTTGGGCTTAAACGCCTCTAAAGAAGCTTACAAGCAACTTCTAACACGTAAATGTCCAACTGCCAAAATTGTTTTGGCTAATTCACATAACGGATGGTTAGACACATCTCTTGCCATAGGTATACCAGGGGCCACCATTTTTCTATCTATCTTTCTTTTATCGGGGCTTTATGGAGTCGGATGCTTGAAAAAAATCAATCCAGAGTACTTGTATGTCCCTATTACGCTGATAATTATCAGCGTAGGCTGGGTCTTTAGAGGTGTGCTTGATGCAACATCTCGCGATCACATGTTACAAATGCAAGCATTTTTTATATTCTATTACCTCACTTTAACTCACAATATAATTACCAAAAAATAAAATCTTTTTTCATGCTTAACTTGAGTATGGAATATTTGAATTTATCTTTAAATCTTCGATACAACTTGGTGTTGTAGGTCTCGCCAGAGGCTCCAGAAACTCCTGCAATAATTGGGATACAACGATAAAAGATTGGACATTGATTTTTAAGGTTCAGCATTTTTGCCAAGAAAAATTCCTCTAAACCATGCAACGCTCCAGAGGCAGATAGCTCCATCTCTTGAGTTATAGGCATAAGATGTTCGCAATAAAAATCCCTGTTGACTGTATAAAACCGAGTGTCAATACTAATGATTGATGTTGAGAAGGGAAAGTAGCTAATTTTAAAATAAGGTCTGAATTGGGTTATCGCAGAATTGATTAAAATTTTGTCATAATTAATCACCCAATGCCTAGCGGTACACTTACTAAATACTTGGCTCTTATTTAGAATTTTAGAATTTTCCAAAGCAAATTTAATAATCTCCATCTCACCATAGCCCTTGGAGTGCATAACTACTTTGTCAGAAGAATTTCTAAAATATAAACACTCTACTTGTTGATGATAGTTTTTATTTTTGATCTCTTGAGTAAAATCATAATTAGTGCCATCACAGATAATCAAGGATATAGATTTACCATATAACTCTATCCATTTTTCAACAGCAGCTAAAGTTAGTCCAATCCTTTTTTGCGGACAACGTAATTTAACACTTTGATCATCAACATACACTGCTGAAGTTATTAAAACTGGGGGTAACATAAGAAGATTTTACTGGCTTACCTCTAACTTAATTGAATATATACTCAAACTTTGTTGCATCTTCCCAACTCAATCCTTGTGCATCCTTACTATTTAAAAAAATATCTTTTTTATTAGATATGGGCCATAAAATATTTAATAATGAATCATCCCAAAGAATACACTGCTCGCTTTCAGCATGCCAATAGTCAGTTGTTTTGTATAAGAACTCAGCCTCATCAGACAACGTCAAAAAGCCGTGCGCAAAGCCTTTAGGTATCCACAATTGCTTCTTGTTCTCTGCCGAAAGTTCAACGCCCACCCACTGGCTATAAGTTTTTGATGATTGACGAAGATCAACAGCCACATCAAATACAGCACCTCGAGTAACACGCACCAATTTCCCCTGAGTTTGCTCAAGTTGATAGTGCAACCCTCTCAAAACACCTTTCTTTGATAAAGAGTGATTATCTTGTACAAAACTAATATCTTGACCAACTGCAGTACAAAAATCTTTCAGATTAAATGACTCAAAAAAGAAACCACGATCATCGCCAAAGACTTGAGGTTCAATAATCAATACATCTGGGATCTGAGTTGGTATTGCTATGATGGGCATAAATTACTCTTTTATATTTTTAGACTATTAAGAAATTTTTTCAATCAGCATCTTTTCAAGATATAGGCCATAAGCATTATTCTTCAATGGCGCAGCTAACTTCAGCACATCCTCTGCACTGATCCAGCCCTTGCGATAGGCAATTTCTTCTGGACATGCTACCATCAAGCCTTGACGCTTTTGTAATGTAGCAATAAATCCTGCAGCATCCAATAAAGAGTCATGCGTGCCAGTATCCAACCAAGCATAACCACGGCCCATGACTTGTACTTGCAATTGATTCATTCTAAAGTAAGCATCATTAACTGTTGTAATCTCTAACTCACCCCTAGCGCTTGGCTTGATAGTCTTAGCAATATCACACACTTGTTGATCATAAAAATATAAACCTGTAACCGCATAGTTACTCTTGGGCTTCACTGGCTTTTCTTCAATCGACAAAGCTCTAAAAGAATCATCAAATTCCACAACTCCATAGCGCTCAGGATTATTGACATGGTAAGCAAAAACAGTAGCTCCTGAAGCATGGTCATTGGCAGCATACAGTTGGTTAACCAACTCATGACCATAGAAAATGTTGTCACCCAAGACTAACGCGGACGGGTTGTAACCTAAAAATTGCTCGCCAATGATGAAAGCTTGTGCCAAACCATCTGGTGATGGTTGAACTGCATATTGAATATTCAACCCCCATTGAGAACCATCACCTAATAACTCTGTAAAACGAGGTGTATCTTGCGGTGTAGAAATGAGCAAAATATCTTTAATGCCCGCCAACATCAATGTAGTGAGTGGGTAATACACCATCGGCTTGTCGTACACAGGCACCAGTTGCTTAGAAACAGCCTGGGTCACTGGATATAAACGCGTACCTGAACCACCAGCAAGAATAATGCCCTTGCGGTTTGTAATCCTAGGTTGTTGAGTTGTTTTCATTTGCATTTCTTAATCGGTTTTACTTCAGAAAACTGAATACATTAAATCATTGGAAAAATTAGAGGTTTTCAGAGATTCTTGAGTTAGCTTTTTAACGACTGCTCCACGCATTCTTTAACATATTGCTCTACCTGCTCCCTCCAATGCGGATATTGTCCTGTAAAAGCCATCTCTGACAAGGCTTTTTTTAGTTTGTCATTATTGAGGCGAGAGTTATAAGGTCTCTTGGCAGGCAAAGGATACCCTGTTGCCGGTATAGCCTGAATATTCTGAGATTTGATTTCTATGCCTTGACCACAGCTTGCAGCAGTCTCAATAGCAAATACGGCCAGACCATGCCAGGAAGTTTCACCATCTGGCACAGCATGGTAAATACCTGACTCCACTCTAGAACCTGCTATTTGGACCCCAATTTCTGCGAGCCACTGGGCTGAGGTTGGAACACCCACTTGGTCAGCGACCACTTTTAATTGGTCACGCTCAACAGCCAATCTCAGCATGGTTCTGATGAAGTTTCCACCATCACCATAAACCCAAGATGTACGCAAAATAAAATATCTAGAAAATTTTTCTTGATAGGTAGCGTGACCAGAATCACTAAATAAATTAAAAGCTTCCTCAATCGCTTGTTCACCAGCCAACTTGCTTTGACCATAAACACACAAGCTATCAATTGGGCCTATTGAATCAGTCTCAAGATAAGCCGTGTGTTTAGTATCAGCAAACACATAATCTGTTGAATAATGAACTAGGATGCCATGAGATAGATGGGCAATATATCTTGCCATCAATGCTGGGGCTTTTGCATTAATCGCAAAAACAAGATCACGCTCGGCAGAGCCCTCTGCCTTATCAACTGCTGTATATGCGGCAGCATTAATAATAACTTGAGGTTGATATCTATTAAGAGCTTCGATGATAGATGATTCAGCAGATAAATCACAATCTGATAGCCCCAAGAAAACAACTGGGGCTTTCAGGTCTTTTAAATATACCTGTAATGCCTTACCCACTTGACCACCTCGTCCAAACACTAGGATGGGGCGAGTATGGTCTAAGAGTTCAAAGGATGAATATGACATGTTTAATTAACTATATTGTTTCTTAAGCCAGTCACGATAGGACCCATTCAACACACCATCGGTCCACTCTTTATTTACTAAATACCACTCCACTGTTTTACGAATACCCGTTTCAAATGTTTCAGCGGGCTTCCAGCCTAACTCTCGCTCTAACTTGGTGGCATCAATCGCATAACGACGATCATGACCTGGTCGATCTTTTACGTAAGTGAGTTGTGAGGCGTAGGAAGTTCCATTGCTTTTTGGACGTAGCTCATCTAAGATGGAACAAATGGTATTAACCACATGCAGATTTGGCTTTTCATTCCAGCCACCGACGTTATAGGTTTCACCTAACTTGCCAGCTTCTAGTACGCGACGAATCGCTGAGCAATGATCTTTGACATATAACCAATCGCGAATTTGTTGGCCATCACCATATATTGGCAATGGTTTACCAGCTAATGCATTCAGAATGACCAAAGGAATCAATTTCTCTGGGAAATGATAAGGGCCATAATTATTAGAGCAATTGGTGGTGAAAACAGGCAAACCATAAGTGTGATGCCAAGCACGCACTAAATGATCGGATGCAGCTTTTGATGCCGAATAAGGACTCTTCGGCTCATAAGGATTAGTTTCTGAGAAGGCAGGATCTGTTGGTAACAATGATCCATAGACTTCATCGGTCGACACATGCAAGAAACGGAACTGCTTTCGATCAGCGCCATTGAGTTCAGACCAATACGCACGTACGGCCTCAAGCAGATTAAATGTACCCACCACATTGGTTTGAATAAAGTCACAGGGACCTTGGATCGAGCGGTCGACATGTGACTCTGCAGCAAAGTTCACGACGGCACGTATCTGATGCTTTTTTAGTAATGAAAGCACTAAGTCGTAATTACAAATATCGCCTTGCACGAATAGATGGCGGGGATCATTTTCAAGAGACTTGAGTGTGGCTAAATTGCCAGCGTAGGTGAGCTTATCGAGATTAACTAAACCTTCAGCAGACGGATTAGCTAACCAATCCAACACAAAATTACCGCCAACAAAGCCTGCGCCACCCGTAACTAGAATCATGATTGTATGTATTTATATGAATTATGAGAATTTTCGCACACCCGGTAAATCCCAAGACTGAAATCAACTGTTTTGCAAAAATAGTGGCTAAACCAAGCACATCACCTGATTTAGCCAACAAAAATTCACATCAATTGTTAAAGAAAAAGATGCTTTTAACGCGAAAAAACCGCTGTCTAAAATGATTAAGTCGTTATTTCTGCATCAGATTCAGGCATTTCGTTTCCATCAGAATCGTCCAATACAACAACCTCAGGCTTAATCTTTAAGCGATTTAAAAACATCAAATGCTCATCTTGGCTTTTGCGAAGTTTTATATAGCTGTCTAATAGCGATTGATACACGTAGCGCTCTTTCATGATGAAGTCATCATGATGATCGCTGTTGCGCAGCTCTTGTTTTTGTAAAAAGAGCCACGAGGCCATCATGACCCTGATTTTGCATTTGAAATCATTAAAGTTTTCTCTGAAATACATGTGAGCTGTAAATTTATGTAGTAATTTCAGAACGGCCTCAGGGTTGTTTTGACATTCGATACTCAAATCATTTCCGTGTGACATAAAAAATGGAATGCTAGCCACATCTAACCCCCAAACATGAGGACCTTTGAATAACTCTGGATACTGACGCCAAACTCCGTTGTAGTTGTTCATTCCTTTGGCATTCCTCAAAAACTGCTTGTACTGATAGACCACAATACCCACATCTTGATCATCTTTTTTTGAGATTTTATGATTGGGCGTTAACAAGTAATCAGGCGCAAAAGGCACAAAGCGTTCATCAGCACCAATCATTGCTGCCAACATATTGGGCTTTAACTCCCCAATCTTTTCATCAATCCGAAATGAAAATTTAAGTTCCAAGCGCTCAATGCGCCAAAGACTGTCGACAATTTGATTGGCCAAGTTTTTCTAAATGATGTCTCCTGGCTGTAAAGCCTTGTAAACGTCCTTGCGAAACTTGTTGTACTCAGCCCCATCCTCCAAAGGAAGTATTTTGGTTTTGGCATAACCACCATGCTTTAAAGCATTGAGACTTGAACGATACTTACCAGGTAAGCTCTTAGGGCCGGTACGACCCAAAATGTTTATAGACATACTTAACTCCTAATAGTTGATGAAATCGTATGGTCCATCAAAATCAAGAGTTGTAGTCACGTACTTATTATTTAAAAACTCACGTATTTATTTTTGAGGTATTGTCACAAATACAGATCGTCGTTTATCCATAATTTTGGAGGTACGATTAACGTAACGCCGGTATTTATTAAGGGTGTCTAAAGTGTTATTGATGCCAACACTAGCCATGATTGGACCGGCGAACTTGACGTAGGGTGTTTCAGTCTCTCCCCGGCGGTTCAAACGCGGCTTTTTATCAAAAGCCCGCATCCAAACTGAGCTGAGCATACTCAATAAACAAGTGGTTTCCTCTGAAAGTGTTGGCCGGCCAGCTTTGGGTCGCGGAGGACACTCCCTAATCAGCACCCTTCTTTGAGGACAATACAAATTATTCTTAACTTTGTGATCGACTCGTAAATAACGCAGTGCTTCAAGAATTTTTTGCTCCGCTAACTGTCGGTGGGTGTATGGAAATTTAGCATCTCGAATTTGGTTGCGAATCAGCTGCTTGAATAACACTGCCATTACTTCCTCCAGCGCACTCCTGCTTGAGAATCGGGTGAACCAATGAATTCAACACCCGCCTCTTCAAAAGCTTTTCTTAATGCTTCAAGAGTTTTGGCTTGAGCGCTAGGAACCCCCTCTTCAGTTTCCAATCTCATTAAAGTTGAAAAACCAACGCCTGACTTATCAGCAAGTTCTTTTCCAGTCCATCTCAACAAAGATCTAGCAGCACGAATTTGATCACTTGTAATCAAGTAAATAATAACCTATAATGAGTAATGATTACTTAATTTAGAGTTTTCATTACTTAGATTGGAGAAAAATGTGCTTAATAAGCAAGATTTTGCCTTATTACGAGCCAAAAGTCTAGGCGGCTCAGATATTGGTGCGCTATTGGGTTTATCCAAGTATCGAAGTGCTGTGGATGTTTGGATGGAGAAGACGGGTAAAGAGGTAGGCATTAGAGATTCTTTGCCCTTGCGCTTTGGTCAGTTTGCTGAGGAGTTTGTCGCTTCTGAATATGCCTTAGCAACTGGTGCATCTTTGGCGACCTATGTTGCCGCCGTGATCCATCCTCAGTATGAGTAAATGCATAGGCATATTGATCGGTTTATTTTAGATAGGGATGTGGCTTTGATTGGTGAAGATGGTCGTATAAATGCTTCGCGCATCTTGGAATGTAAAACCGCTAATCCATTTGCTCAATCAGACTGGGGAGATCCCGGCAGCGATCAAGTACCCCTCTCCTATTTAGTGCAATGTGTTTGGTACATGATGTTGACTGAGATTGATCAAACAGATTTAGCTGTTCTGTTTGGAAATACCAACTTCAGAATTTATGCGATTACCCGCGATCTAGAGTTAGAGCAGATGGTTCTAGAAAGAACAGTATCTTTTTGGGAGAACCATGTTCTAACTGATACACCCCCTGTTGCCACATCAGAGTCTGACTACAAGACACTGTTTGGTAAAGCCATAGTGAGTAAATCAGTAGAAGCTCCAGCAGAGACTTGTGAATTGATTAAGAAGCTCAAGTCTCTAAAAGAACAAATAGACTCCTATGAACAAGAGGTGAGCAGCATCAAGCAAAGTATTATGGGACAGATGCAAGATTCAGAAGTACTGACTTTTCATGGACAAACCTTAGCCACCTGGAAAGCTCCTAAACCATCTCTTCGATTAGACACCAAGAGACTGTCAGAAGAACACCCTGATCTAGTTCATCAATACCAAGTACCAGTCCAGAACAGTCGACGTTTGGTCATCAAGGAGATCTCATGAAAACCATATCAACAGCTATCAACTCTCTTTGTCAAACATTAGATTTAGAACCTGAAGAAGTACAACTATGGTTAGATCAATACCTAGGTATTCCGCTTTATCCTCAAGTTCAACTATTGAGACTAGCCAACAGGTATCAGTTAGATCCTTTATCGGATGAGATCGCTCTACTGCAAAATCAAGATCAAACCTATCAACCATTCATCACGATCGATGGCTGGTCCAAGCTCATCAACAATCATCCTCAATATGCGGGGATGAGTTTGAGAGACTCCACAGAACTCATTGATAGCATCCCCGCTTGGATGGAATGCACCATCTATTGAAACGATAGAATTCTACCGGTCGTGATCAAAGAATATCTAGAAGAATTGAGAACCGATCATCCATCTTGGCAGCAGATGCCAAGGCGCATGCTCAGACATAGAGTGATACAGCAGTGTGCAAGGTGCAAGGTTAGCTTTTAATATTTCAAGTGGAGAGAGCTTATCAGTAAACTCAAGCAGACAATCTAGCAACACTAAAAAACAATCACAAAAGAGTCGAATCGCTAACTTAAAAGAGAACTTAAATTCTATAAAAAATATTTAATTAAGTTAATAGCGATTAGGCTGCTTCAAAAAATCTTGATAAGTAATTGTTAAGCCATCAACTAAATTAACTCTTGCACACCAACCCATTTGCTTGAGTCGCTCGCTATTCATTAATTTTTTGGGGGTTCCGTCAGGTTTACTGCTATCGAATGTGATCCTACCTCGATAACCAATCACTTTACCGATTATTTCGGCTAACTCTTTAATCCTAATATCTGCTCCAAACCCTACATTGATATGGCTTTGCATAGGTTCCGTATATTGATCGTAGATAGATTTATCCAATTCCATGATAAATACAGAAGCAGCCGCCATATCATCCACATACAAGAATTCACGCATGGGGGTTCCTGTTCCCCAAATTATTACTTCTGGTGAATTTTTTTCTTTTGCTTCATGAAATCGTCTAATTAACGCTGGAATCACATGACTATTTTCAGGATGATAGTTATCTCCTGGACCATATAAATTAGTTGGCATCACTGAACGATAATCAATATCGTGAGATAAACCATATTGACGGTTATAGCTTTCACATAATTTTATGCCTGCAATCTTAGCAACCGCATATGGTTCATTTGTTGCCTCCAGCTTACCCGTTAAGAGAGCATCCTCTGTCATCGGCTGAGCAGCCATCTTAGGGTAAATGCAGCTTGAACCCAAGAAAAGTAACTTTCTTACGCTAGCATTAAAAGCCTGATGAATAACATTAGCTTCTACCATTAGATTTTGATAGATGAACTCGGCTGGGTAAGTGTTATTTGCATGAATACCCCCAACCTTGGCAGCAGCCAAATATACTTGCTCAGGCTTTTCTTGTAGAAAGAAATCAGATACAGCTTGCTGATTGCATAAATCTAACTCTGCATGCGTGCGAGTCACAATATTGTTAAACCCTTTGGCCAGCAATTGTCGAACAATGGCTGAACCCACCATTCCACGATGACCAGCTACATAAATTTTTGTATTCTTACTAATACTCATATTGAATAAATGATCCGGGCTTTATTTATAAAGAGTTAATTTTCTTTACCCACATGAACTGCATACCCATGATCTTTTAAGAAAGCATGTTGCTTAGCCTGCTCCAAATCATGTGCCACCATCTCTTCAATCATTTGATCTAGCGTAATCTCCGGCACCCAACCTAATTTCTGCTTAGCTTTGGAAGGATCACCGAGAAGTGTTTCAACTTCTGTTGGACGGAAATAATGAGGATCTACCTTCACAATCACATCCCCCACCTTTAGACCTGGTGCATCAACGCCAGAGATGCTTGCAACCACGGCTTGCTCATCAACTCCTTTACCCTCAAATTTAAGAGTAATCCCTAATTGAGAAGCGCTCTTGGAAATGAACTCTCTCACAGAATATTGAACACCTGTAGCAATTACAAAATCTTCAGCTTGATCTTGTTGCAACATCATCCATTGCATACGAACATAGTCTTTAGCATGACCCCAATCACGCAACGCATCCATATTGCCCATATACAAACATTTCTCTAAGCCTTGGGCAATATTAGCAAGACCTCGAGAAATCTTACGAGTTACAAAAGTCTCACCGCGACGCGGACTCTCATGATTAAATAAAATGCCATTACAGGCATACATGCCATAGGCCTCACGATAGTTAACTGTGATCCAGTATGCATAGAGCTTTGCAACCGCATAAGGAGAGCGCGGATAAAAAGGGGTTGTTTCTTTTTGCGGAGTTTCTTGAACCAAACCATAAAGTTCAGATGTGGAGGCTTGGTAAAAACGTGTCTTCTTTTCCAAACCTAGAATACGAATTACCTCTAAAATACGTAAAGTCCCCATGCCATCAACATCTGCAGTGTACTCGGGTGATTCAAAAGAAACTGCCACATGGCTTTGTGCACCTAAGTTATAAATTTCATCAGGCTGCGTTTGCTGAATGATTCGAGTTAAGTTAGATGAATCTGATAAATCACCGTAGTGCAATACAAAATTACGATGATCAATATGGGGGTCTTGATATAAATGATCAACACGTTGCGTATTAAAGGATGAAGCACGACGTTTAATACCATGCACAACATAACCCTTTTCCAGCAAAAACTCCGCTAAATAAGAGCCATCCTGCCCTGTCACACCAGTTATTAATGCCACTTTTTGCTTATTTTTTTTATTCATATTATTTTGTTTCAATAAATTGGGATTTAACTGCGCCCATAGGTATCTTCAAAACGAACAATATCATCCTCGCCCAAATACCCACCGGACTGAACCTCAATCATCTCGAGATCAGTTTTTCCTGGATTCTCTAGACGATGTTTGGCACCAATTGGGATATAGGTTGATTGATTTTCTTCTAATAGAAAAACCTGATCTCCGTTAGTAACTTTAGCGGTGCCTTTGACCACACTCCAATGCTCTGCGCGATGATGATGCATTTGTAAACTTAGACTGGCACCCGGCTTTACAGCTATGCGCTTAACCTGAAAACGTTCCCCCATATCAATAGAGTCATACCAACCCCATGGTCTAGCAACTTTACGATGCGTCACCGCTTCAGTCTGACCAGCTTTCTTTAAACTTGCCACCACATTTTTCACCTGCTCAACCTTATCTACTGATGCCACTAAAACAGCATCTGGCGTATCTACAATCACCAAATCAGAAGTGCCTAAAGCAATCACTGGTCTATGTGGCGCATTGATATAAGTGTTATTTGATTGAACAGCCATGCCATGACCGCTGACACGATTACCCGATTGATCTTCAGGCGTTAAAGCTGCGACAGCATTCCAGCTACCCACATCACTCCAAGCGCCCTTGAATGGTACAACCGCCACCTTGTCAAAATGCTCCATCACTGCATAGTCAATAGACTCAGAGCGACAAGATAAGAATGATTCCTTATTGGGTCTAACAAAACAGCCATCGATTTCTGGGTTTTGCATGGCCTGCTGACAAGAACTCAGAATATCAGGAGCATGTTTTCCAAGCGCCTCAAGTAATGTTGATGCAGTACACAAAAAGATGCCAGCATTCCAAAGATAGTTGCCTGACAAGAGCATGTCTTGTGCTTTTTCAAGGGCTGGCTTTTCTTCAAAACGCTTCACCGCATACGTATTGATTTCACTAGATGCCAAACCAAGAGAATCGCCTTTCCTAATGTAGCCATACGCAGTGCTCGGAAAACTTGGCTGAACCCCGAAGGTAACAATAAAACCAACATTTGCCGCTACGATGCCAGCGTCGATAGTTGAAACAAAAGCATCTATATCCGGCACGAAGTGATCTGATGGCAAAAACAATAAAAGATCCGATGGAGACACACCTGGTACGAGAGCAGAACTTGCCATTGCGGCTGCAGTGTTTCTACCAGCAGGCTCTAATAGAATTGAAGCCGAACCATTTTCTACTTGAGAGTCATTATTCAGTAAATCTTGAACAAAAAAACGATGTTCTTCATTAGTAACAAAAATTGGAGGGCCAAATGATTTGACTCTGTCTAAAGTCAGCTGCAAAAGACTCTTACCCTCAATCAGGGGAACAAATTGCTTAGGAAAAGATTCACGAGATAAAGGCCACAAACGAGTGCCAGAGCCGCCGCATAGAATTATTGGCTTTATATTAAGTGTCATTTTGATATTTTATACGCATCAGGTGTTAACCCATAAATTAACAGCTGATACATGGCATTAGCGGGCCATTCCTCAGCCGGAACATTAAAAAACCAGACAGTTCGTTTTACAAAATGGATGTTTAGCTAAACTTCACCAAACACCCATTTTGATTACCCAACCTCTACTCACCACCAGAGTCAGTCTTTTTAGAGGCAGCCTCTTTAGGGCTCATCTCTAGAACGCTATTCAGAGTGTTTTCCACCTGAGAGACAAGTTTTTGCTGATTTTTCATGAGCAGCTCATGTTGATCTAAAGCAGCCAATGCAGAGAACCCCTTGAGCATCCGGTTTTGCAAATTGGTGGCATAGCGCTGGGACTTATCTAAGTCGATAGCTTGCTCCATTTGCTCAGCCCTCAATCCATCGATGATGGTTTGGTATCGGCTTGGCGCCTGGGCCCAAATGAAATAAAACTCCCAATGCTCTTTGAGCTCATTCATGAGCGTAGCCAGGTTCAAAGTAACCGCCGCTTGTTTATAGCGCTGACCCAAAGCGATTAAAAATGAGGCGCTCTCTTTTTGATCTTGCATGACATATCCAAACAATTCTGGATAAGCCTCTTTTACTTTAGCCGCGAGTTGATCCGAATATCGCGCTTTAAAATCAGCTGCCTCATCGTAAATGAGAGCCACTTTGCTTGCACGTTGCTTTTCAGAATCACCATGCTCTAGAAAAAACCAATCTGGCAGAGCATGAGCAATTTTTCCCGAAAGACCAGCACGCTCACAAAACTCGTAAGCGATGGTGGTTGATTGCATCAGACCTTCGATTTTCTTGCGCTCAATGTACATCATGCGCTCAATACCCAGATGGCATTGCTCAATACTCCGCAGCAACATTTGACGGCTGGGATCTTTGGCATTCCACTGCTTAGCCATGGCTCCAAATTGCTGGCGCTTGTCTTCAATGTCTTCCCATGTCAAATAGCCTTGGACAAAGATCGAATCCTTGCATGCATTTTGGGAAGATACTGCTTTGCCGTCCACGGTTTTAGGTCCTGTAGATTGACCTTTTATATGATCGCTCATATGAAATCACCTCTTTAGGTTGTTTAAGGGATTTCATCATCGAACCTATATAAATGGCCATACACCCAGCATGGAGCATATTTTGATTTATTTTAAAAAACTAACTACTGTTTTCTTTGAGCCTCATTTGCTTCAAGTTGGGCAAGACTCTTAGCGCGGAAAGATTGGAACTCTTCGAGGTGATCTTCAATTTTTCCAATGCCCAGCAGAGCAAAGATCTGCTCAACAAACACCACAAACTTGGTGGCTGGATAGCCCTTGTTGTTAATCACGGGAGCCTGATTAAAAGCCAATTGCCAAGAACGAAAGAGTTCTGAAATCAAGAGATTGCGCAGTATGGTTTCATCACGCTGGCCTTTTGGCAAATCTGTTCGAAACCATCACGCGTAGGCCTTGACCCTTTATGTAAATGATAGGGGTTCGTGAGATTGTCTTCAATTTGCTTAAATACCGCTTCCAAATTGGCTTGGATTTTGGCGGTATCTTGAGGAAAGCGAGCTCCAGGAACCACCTTACCTAAATGCACATATGTTTCTGGGGTGGGACATTTCATGGGTATGACTTTTTAAGCCGTACCCCAGGCCCATCCTCTGGAGTGCCGATGAATTCAATGCCGGCTTGCTCAAAGGCCTTTTGTACCGATTCAAATGTTTTGATATTTCCACTAGGAATTCCATCAGCAGACTCAAGCCTCATGAGCGCGGATATCCCAATTCCTGAGCGCTCAGAAAGAATTTGGCGCGACCAATCAAGCAATGCTCTTGCAGCCCGAATTTGAGCACTTGTAATCAAACTATTTATATCCTATAATGAATTAATTTAATTCTTTTTGGAATTAAATTATTATTAAATTGAACAAAAGAGGTTCAAAATATGCTTAATAATCAAGATTTTGCACAATCCGACCCTAAAAGTCCAGCTAAAAGAAAGCTGGAGCTAGTTGATAACAGTCATCAAAGTTCAGGTAAAGATGTTCAGCTTTCAAACTTAGATCAAGCCACGCGACTTATTCAAGAAACTATTGTGAAAATCGATGGTGCCTACGCGCCATCAACCATTCGCGCTTACCGAGCTGACTTTAGTGATTTCATCGACTTTTGCCACGACAAAAATGCCAAGGCATTACCTGCGCAGCCTCATTTGGTTGTGCAATATATTGCAGGACTTACAGGCAGTGGTAGATCTTCGGCCAGTATTCGCAGAGCCTTGTGTGGACTATCAGCCATTCATAGACTGAACCGTTTAAAGACCCAACCAAAGACCCCGATGTCACTCTTGAGATGCGTAAAATGCATCGCAAGCTAGGTCGCTCATCTAAACAAGCTGCCGGCATTAATGCTAACACTTTGGAAAAGTTACTATTAGCCACCGAAGATTCAATGAGAGGAATACGAGATCGGGCTTTATTACTCGTGGCCTATGACACACTATGTAGACGAAGTGAACTAGTCTCTCTGCAAGTCAAAGATGTCAAAATTAATAACAAAAATGGCATTGAAACATCATCCATTCTTCTGCGAAAAAGTAAGACAGACCAGGACTCCACTGGAAAGTGGTTGCACCTTAGCGAAAGAACTCACAAAGCTCTAGCAGAATGGATAAAAAAGCTTCCAGAAGACCAAGAGATGCTTTTTTGCGGGCTAAACCGAGCGTTAGATACAAGCCCACAAATTGGTGTAGGTCAGATTAATCGAATCTACAAGAAAATTGCAAGGAAAGCTGGATTAGATGAATCAGAAATCAATAGCATCAGCGGCCATTCAATGAGAGTAGGAGCAGCTCAAGATTTGCTTAATTCCGGAGCAAGTATGCCAATTATTATGGAGCGGGGCAGGTGGTCCAAGACTGATACGGTAATGAGATATGTTGAGAATGACAACCCAATAGCCTATGGCGCTTCATAAAATTTACAGTAATGCCAATTAATACTATTCAGAATAAAAAACCGGCTCATCCTTATGATCTTCAATAAACTCAAATCGAACTGTCTTTTCTATTGCTTCCATTAATGGAACAGGTGGGATAAAACCGGTTGATTTGATTGCTGATTCATACACTGAATTAGCACAAAACTTTTTAACCCTAATCGCACTGATAGGAAACTTTTTTCCAGTAACCTTCGCCACAAAATCAAAACAAGACCCAACAAATAAACCAAAAGCAAAAGGCAGTCTAAATTTAATCTCAGCAGATTTTCCCAGCAGTTTATTTACATGGGCAACTAAGGCATTCATTGTGAAATCAGGCTTATCTATATAGTTATAGATATGAACCCCCGGCTTGAAATCCAGTGAATACTCTAAGAATGCGGCAACATTTTCAACATAAGCCATAGACTTTCGGTTTAAGCCATTTCCAACCATTAAAAATTTACCCAAAGCAATTTGTCTCAGCAAATTGAAAACATTGCCCCTATTTCTCTCCCCGAAAACTACTGTAGGACGCACTATTATCAGAGAACGATTTTCCGGGTCTTCTGATTGCCACTGCTTATAGACTTGCTCCGCTTCCCACTTGGTGCGACCATAATCATTAAAAGGGGCGATTGCCCCTGATTCATTTGTTCCTGGAGGAGCAAAGCCATATACAGCAACTGAGCTTGTAAAAATAATTTTATTAACCGCCATCTCATTGGCAATTTCACAGATATTTCGTGCACCACTAACATTAACCTCATCATATAAGTTACGAGGACTTACATCATCACGATGTTCTGCTGCCAAATTTATTAGTACCGCATTAAGATCAATTGAATCCCTTAGACCTTCCAATGATCGGATATCTACTTTATGGGTCAACGCTGGAAAAGATTTCCCTAAGACTTTATCTACAATGGAGAAGGCTATATTTTTTTTGTAAAAAATCATCGACAGTCTTGTGCCAATAAAGCCACTCCCACCGATTATATTTATTTTCATATTATGTTTGCTACCATTCGTTTTTAATATGGAAATAAATCATCTATAAGTTATCAATCCGTAAAACAATCCAATAGTCCAGAAAAAATGGCACCCTACAAAACCGCAGGTAAGAAATAATACATCTTTTAAACTGCCGCCCCCAGTTCTGAAGGAAGCAAATAGAATAAGGGCTAAGTAAGAAAAGATGCCAATAAACAATACAGAATATAGAAATGGGTAGATTACGCCTAATCCCAATAATATCAATGCAATCAAAAAAGCGCAGGGAAGCACCAACTGCCGTGGTGCAGAAAATTGCCTGTGCTTAATCAGAAATAACGCGCGGCCAACGCCATAATTAAAACAAAGTCTAAAAAATTTTTTTAGATCTTCTCGGGGATAGTGCCAAGCAATAATGCTTGAATCAAGAATGACCTCACCACCCATTTGACGAATTCGAAAATTTAAGTCCGAATCTTCGCTAATTTTGGGCAGTCTTTCATCAAACCAGGGCTGACTTGGCATATATTTTCGACTAAAAGCCCCCAAATAAAGTGAATCAACATTTCCTCTATAGGTTTTATTTCGAAACTTCCCGCCACCCAATCCAAGAGGGTGTGACATTATTAAAGCAATATTTTTTTGCTCTTGAGATTCACCAATCGGAACCTGAACACCGCCAACATTGGCAACGTTTTCCCGAAGCGAAAGTGCATAGAGCCTACTTAGGTAATCTGGGTCAATATGAGTTCTGGCATCAAGCCGAACGATTAAATCTCCAGTCGACTCTCTTACTAAAAAGTTTAAGGCGGCAGTTCTAGATAATTCTGGAATACGCCAATACCTCAAAAGACTAGATGAATAGCCAAGTTTTCCAATTGCACGCTCTTTAGAATCATTTCCAGCCTCAAGAAAGAGTATTTCATAGGAATTTTTATCAAAATCTTGATTTGAAAGGTCTTGAAATAATCTATCGAGATGAGCCCCCTCATTATATGAAGTAAGGATTACACTCAATAAAAGACGCATTAAATCAGGCTTTAATTAAAGCTTAAATCCCGCAGCTACTGCATCTGCATAGAACATCTTCACGGTATCCAAGGAGTACTCATTTAAATCATAACCAACAAGAGATAGTTTTTTAAGAATGTCATTGGTAACCGTAATAACATGACATCCAATTTCATCCGCCTGAAAAATGTTCAATAGCTCACGCGGACTTGCCCAAATTAACTCGGCTGCAGGCTTCTCCCTCAAAATCTCAACCGCAGTGGTCATAAGAGGCACTGGATCATGTCCTGTGTCAGCAATTCGACCGGCAAAGACGGAGACATAGCTAGGAATACTTGGATCTAGTGCTGCCACTACATTCCGCACCTGTTCAAGGGTCATAAGCGCAGTTACATTTAACTTGACTTTTTGATTTGCCAATTTCTTAACTAGTCCGTAGCAAGTTTCTTGCTTGGTATTAGTAATGGGAATTTTCACATAAACGTTATCACCCCAACTAGCTATCTCTAATGCTTGACGTTCCATTTCTGCAAAATCATCAGAGAACACCTCAAACGAGAGTGGTTTGTCATTTATTGATGTGAGAATATCTTTACAAAATGCTCGATAGTCTGTAATTCCTGCCTTTTTCATTAAAGTAGGGTTAGTAGTTAAGCCTTTTACAAAAGGCTTCTCATACATCTCAAGCATTCCAGCCTTATCAGCTCCATCAGCAAAAATCTTTACTTTTAACTCTTCTATTTTTTTCATTTAAAACTCTCCAAGGATAATTTTTTTTGCTTCAAATAAAGATGACACAATAAAATCGGGCGCATCTGGTTTTTGTTCCGTATAACGGTAATTAATAAAAAAGGTTTTACACCCAGCAGAAGCTCCTGCCTCAACATCACGCCAACGATCTCCAACCATAAAGCTTTTAGACAAATCGATATTGTGTTCTTGGGCTGCCTCAAACAGTGCACCGGGCAATGGTTTCCTGCAACTACATTTATCACCGCTATCGTGATAGCAGGTCTTAAAGTCATCTATTGGCAATTGAGATGATATAAAGGCATTCATCAGCTCAACATCTTCCCTCTTAGCAGTACCTCTCGCTACATCGGGTTGATTGGTTACCACTACCAATAAGTAATTTGCATCATGTAGTTTTTGGAGGGCCTCGTGAACCCCTGGCAAAATTTCTAGCTCTGCGAAAGAGGCTGGAGGGTAGGGCTTACCATTTCGCACAATCGCCCGATTAATAACCCCATCCCGATCTAAAAAAACTGCTCGCCTCAATGAATTTATATCTGCAGCTTATTTAGCCGTAGACTCCCATTTAGTTTGATTTGCTTTTAACTTAGGGTGTGAAACCAAGAGGTGCCAAACCACTGCCTGAAAGGCTTCTGAATGTGGCGTCACATTATCAGCATTCACAGTTGGAACAATCACACAAGCATCGGCTACTTGCGCGGTATATCCCCCATCACGACCCACCACACCGATTACTTTAGAGCCTACAGCTTTGGCATACCTCAAAGCTTCGACTAAATTAGGGCTGATATTCTTTTCTAGATTGCCGCCGCCAACAGAGAAAATGAATAACATATCTTTAGGAGTAAGTTTGCTAACTTTGAGCCATTCAACAAAAATCGAAGCCCATCCCTCATCATTTGTGCGCGCGGTTAATTCTGATACATTATCTGTGGGGGCATAAGATTCAATGCCAACAATTTTCCGAAAATCATTTACGGCATGCGAACAATTTCCCGCGCTACCTCCCACGCCTAAAAAAAAGATTCGGCCACCATCTGTTTTAACTTGAGCTAAAAGATCTGCCATTTTTTCAATTGCGGCCACATCCATCTTTTCGATGATCTCAACTGCTTCATTCAAATGTTGTTTTGCGTAACTCATAAAGTGCTCTTTGCTGTTTTTCTAATAAATAAGCTTGGGTATCCGAAATGCCTTGGTGAGACCCAATTTCATAAAATCTCTCAAAAACTTCGTAGCCAGCTAACTCGCCAGCTAGTGATAAACTATTATAAACTTTTGAAAGATCAAATGACTGTCTAGCAGGGTAAGCTTGTAGTACGGTACTTTGCAGTATGCCCAAGCCATAATCGATGTAATGCATTTGAGGTCGAATTACAGTCTTGTTATATTCATTAATCTGACCGGCACCGAACTCCACATTACTTTTATCCCAGCGATTCTGATTCTTCAGTACTGTCATTAACCCCTTTTTGCCGCTAGCTACATAGGTTTTTTCCACATCAGAAAAATCAATGGGTAGATAAGAGTCGCCGTATAGAATAAAAAAATGCCCCCCCAGCAATGGCAAGGCCTGTCTGAGCGCACCTCCTGTCCCTAGGAGGGATGGACCATCTGGTGAATAGCTAATGTGCATACCCCATCGAGAGCCATCACCCACAACTTCTTGAATCATTTCACCCAAATATCCAATGCACAAAACAACCGAACTGATACCTTGCTTACGAAGATATTCCATTTGATGGCAAATAAACGGCTCCCCAGCCACCTCAATGAGTGACTTGGGGATTTTTTCAGTTATTGGGCGTAGGCGGGTAGCCAAGCCACCAGCCAAGATTGCAACAGGGAGCATTAGGAAGACATCATCACTTTAGCACCTTCAAAATCAAACTTAAATCGCACTTCTTCAAGACCGGCGCTAGCCATTGCCCTACGCAATTGAGTGCGATCTTTTGCCATAAACATTAAAAATCCGCCCCCGCCAGCACCAACTAATTTACCACCAATTGCGCCATTATTTAAAGCCAATTGATACCACTCATCAATCTGGGGATTACTCATACCACCTGAGCGGCGCTTTTTATACTCCCAATGTTCATGCATGAGCTCACCAAATGATTTGGTATCCCCTTCTTCCAATACTGCTTTGCTTCTAAGCCCCAAATCTTTCACGTAATGTAAATTGGCCATCATATCAGCATCATTCTGCTGCGACTTAACCTTTTGATCTTTTAAAATCCCACTAGCACTTCTTGAAAAGCCGGTAAAAAAAAGCAGTAGATTATCTTCAAGATCAAACATAGTCTCCATACTAATTTTCAAAGGTATGGCAGTTACTTTCCCATCTCGATGAAAAGTAAAGCAAGTTAATCCGCCAACTGCCGCTGCATACTGATCTTGTTTGCCTATGGGCTCACCAAGACGATCAATCTCAATATGACAAGCCAGTTCAGCTAACTCTTCTTGGTGAATATGGCGTTTACGATGGGTATAAAGCGCCTTGAGTAAGGCGGTAGTAAAGCTGCCCGAAGAACCAAGACCCGTTCCTGCGGGAATATCTGCAAGTGTGGTGATTTCCACTTGCGGTGTACGAAAACCCATAATGTCCAAGGCCTCCCGAATAATCGGATGATGCACATCTGCAGTTTTTTCTACATGTTCTAGCTGACTGTATTTGAGATAAATACCTTCCGTAAAAGGCCGCATGACCGTTACATAGACATACTTATCAATTGCTGCTGCAATTAAAAAACCTTCATGGTCTTCATAATAGGAAGCTAGATCTGTTCCACCGCCCCCTAAGGTAATGCGAAGTGGGCTACGCGCAATGATCATATCCAGAATCCTTGTAAATTTTTTCAATTATTTTTAGAGCTTGATAGGCATCATTTAGCCCAGCTGCAGGGGTGCGATCTAACTTAATATCTTCATAAAATTCAGCCATCTCTACAGCCCATGAATCATCACCCATGGGGTACTCCCACGACACAGTCTCAGGCGGACCCATTTGAGGAAGCATTTTGTAATGGGTCAATTTCTCCAACCCATAGCTACCACCCAATCCAGATATATCTAATTTTCCATCCTTGCCATATATCTCCATGGAAAAAAGATTTTTCCATTCAGTACATGAAGCATGCAAAAAAGCTACTTGCTTCTTAGGCGTCTTCAATAACATAAATCCATTGTCATCAACTGGCATATTCCAATAGTAGGTGTGGGCAAAACCATCAATTTCAGAAAAGTTACCTAAAAACCAACGCGAGAGATCTATTAAATGGGGGCCTTGGTCAATTAACTCTCCCCCGCCTGACAATTTAGGATCAGCACGCCATTCTTTGTCATAGCCTAAACGAGCGCCATGTCCATAGCGAGCACGTATAAACATTAACTCACCTAAAACACCAGAAAGAACAATCTCTTTGGATTTTCTTAGCGCCCGATGATAGCGGTGATTAAAGCCCACATGAACCTTGACACTACTTTTCTGTAATGCCAACAAAATTGGTTCCAGTTCAGCGCTGGTTCGTGCAACCGGCTTTTCCACTAATACGTTTTTGCCAGAGCTGACTGCGGCCAAAGTAATTTCTGCTAAAGAGTCGTGCAATGTAGAGATGATCACAATGTCAACCTCATGCATGGCAATTAAATCCCGCCAATTGCCAAATGCTTTGGCGTTAAAGCGATCAGCCAGAGATGTAGCTCTATCAATGGTAATATCAGCACATGCAATTAACTTGCCATCTGAACCTAATGCGTTAGCTCTTTTTTGACCTATTAGCCCGCACCCAATGATGCCCACTCCAAATATGTGATTTTTTTCAGTCACTTGTCGCCCCAATTTATATTACGATCGCGGCCAACAATTCTTCGAAGAGTGAATGCATCAGTCTTATCAAGCTCAGAAATATGTTTTGGCCACTCTTCCCAATTATCCCAAGCTGCACTAATTAATTTTCCTGTAATGCCGTCACTGTTTGATGACGCTAAAAATAACGCCAACTCTGCCGCGCGATCTATTGAAGCGCCACCTGTTTCTTTTTGCTTTAGAGATCTCTCATAAAAGTCTTTACCAACTACTTCTGGGCCAGCCATTAAAAGTTCCTCGAGCATGCGAGTATTTAGTGCACCAGGAGCAAGTGAATTTACATCAATCCCAAACTCCCTAACCTCCTCGGCAAGGGTTTCTGCAAATCTTACTATTGCCGCTTTTGATACAGCATAAGCACTAATTTTTGGCAAGGGATTGGTTGCGCCACCGCCAGATAATTGAATCACTTTCCCATAACGCTGTTTTTTAAAATGTGGTATCAATTCTCGAGTCATCAATACAGATCCATACACATTGATCTCAACAGCCTTCATCCATTCGGTCCAATCTACCTCCTCAACGTTACCCTTGGGTCCATATATTCCTGCGTTATTTACAAGGATGTGACATGATCCCAATTGCTTGAGTGTTGACTCAACCATATCGCTTACTTCTTTTTCCTTTGAAATATCCGCCTGCTGCGCTAGAACTATTTGGTCATTACCGATGACTTGCTTTATTTCCTTTAGAGCATCATCCAACAAAATCCCATTACGAGCACACAGCATAAGGTTTGCTCCAGCAACAGCAAATTTCTTCGCAATTTCCAAGCCAAGCCCCTGATTAGCACCTGTAATAATGGCTACCTTATTCGTTAACATTTTCATCCCACTCTTAGTTTGCTTGTCTTGACCCGACAGATAAATATGGCATTGACGTCTCTCTAAGGCTTTCTAATAAATGGCGATTAGCATCAATTATCAATAAATTAGATTTTGCGAACTCGGGCAATCGGCGTGCCTCATCTTTAAATTCGGGCCAATCAGTTCCCACTACCAATGCTTCGATTTCCTCCAGATTCTCATGAGCGCTAGCGCATTTCTTCACTCGATTAGCCCAGTTGATTGGCAATTCTTTAACAGCAGGGTCATAAACCTGAACCTGAGCACCATGCTCAAGCAACCAATCAACTAGCTCTACGCTAAGCGATCTTCGCAAAGTATCAGTGCCGGCTTTATATGTGAGCCCCCACATTGAAACTCGAATACCTCTAAGATCCGGGAAACGTTCAAGCAACTTACGCTGCACCCATTTTTTATGAGCATCATTGCTCGGGCGAATGGAAGATAACAAAGGTGTTGCAAGCTGTCGAACTTGGCTAGTTTTCCCCAGAAACTCAATATCCCGCGCTAAGGTACCCCCAGCAAAGGGTCCACCAGGCGATAAATAGGCTTTAGGTCCAATGCGACTCTCTGATTTAAGTCCTCGTTCAACCTCTTTAGCATCTGCACCAACAAGCTCACAAATAGCTGCGATTTCATTGGCAAAAGTCACTGAAGTAGCAAGGAAGGCATTAATAGCATGCTTAGTCATTTCGGCAGACTCAATGGACATCCATTCGATTTTTTCAGTAATTGGCGATAACAATTTCTCCAAAACTATGCGATCTTCAGCAGCGCGAGTACCAACAATAATTCTATCTGGACGAAGAAAAACATTTAGAGCATTTCCAAGCCTGAGATTCTCAGGGGAACTTGCAAATGAGATGCGTTTATTAGGTGCAATCTCCTTGGTAAAATTTTCCAAGATAGCTATTGAACCTACTGGGAGCTGGGAAGACACCAAAACTAATGCGCCGTCAGAAAGAAACATCAACGCGGATTTAACTTGATTTAATACGAAATTAATATCCGCTATATCATCATCATCCACTGGGGTATCAAACGTCACCCACAGAACCTCTGCATCCTTGCATGCAGTTGCCATATCGCTCGTAAATCGCAGTCTACTGCTCTGAATACCTGCAGTAATAAGTGGATTAAGATCAGGCTCAAAAAGTGGAGCTTTGCCTTCATTTAAAGAAGAAATCACTGCTTGGTCAGAATCAAGCCCTACTATTTCATGCCCTACAGACGCTAAGCAAGCTGCCGTCACTGAGCCTAAGTGCCAAAGGCCCTGAACACATACTTTCATTTCCCGCCCCTAGAATCGAATACCCATTCATTGCTTTTTAAGTATTGAACAGTCCGTATTACACCCTGGTGAATATCAAATTTCGGCCTCCAACCCAGCGCTTGAATTTTCTTCGTGTCCAAGAAAATAAATGGGTTGTCCCCTATCCAACCCCGATCACCGCCAGAATAATCAAGCCGTGGGGCAACTCCCAATTCCTCGCAAATCCAGCCAATAGAATCATTAACCTCAACATAGCCGTCAATACCTAAATTAAAGATATTAACCTTTTCATCACCTTTTTCAACGGCCAGCATAATGGCGTCAATACAGTCCTGAACGTAGAGATATGATTTTCGCTGTTTACCATTGCCCAAAACTGCCAAATATGTTGGATCTTTTTTTAGCTTTTGATAAAAATCGAAAATATGTCCGTGCGTATAACGCTCACCCAGAATTGATACGAATCTAAATACCCAAGACTGAAATCCAAAACCTTCGCAGTATGCAGAAATTAAACCTTCGCATGCAGCTTTGGACGCACCATACAAGGATGTTTGAATTGGAAAAGGGCCATCTTCAGGCGTTGGTATTACGGGTGAATCTCCATAAACAGAACCAGTTGAAGAAAAAACAATTTTTTTAATGCCATTTATACGCATTGCTTCAAGGACATTATAAGTAGCGATAGTGTTTTGCTCTAAATCCTTACGGGGATGCTCGGTACCAAAGCGAACGTCAGCATTTGCTGCAAGATGAAATATTATGTCGCACCCAAAAAATGCAGCTTTCAGAGCGTCAATATCCAGCAAGTCTAAAGTACATAAACGGAATTTAGGATTTTTGAGGGCATTGAAAAGAAATTTATGCTGGCCGGTAGAGAAGTTATCGAAGCCAATAACTTGATGGCCATTTGATAAAAGTCTATCGACTAAATTGCTCCCAATGAAACCTGCGCAACCTGTAATTCCATAAATCATAAATATCTCACTTTAATTTAATTAAATCATTTGAATGAATTTTTTTGAAGTAAAATATCCTAAACAAAAAAAATAACTCAATGAAATAAAGCCATAGGAATCCACCCTCTGCAACTTGATAAATACCGGCAAATATAAAAGCCCAAAAATAAGCCACTCTTTTGGTTAGATAAAAGTAAAACGTAAGAAATGGATAAGCTATGACAGCCATAAACCCTAGTAATCCTAACTCACTTATCGCCTCCAAGTAACCATTATGTAAATATTTCACGCCAATCACTTGAAGCCCACAACTGCCAGAATCAGTTAAATCTGACCCTATAATAATATCCATTATGTTAATTTTTGAGAGATAGCAATCAAGAATTTGTGATCGCCCGATATCCCCTCCACCTTCGTAAAAAAATCTTTTATAAACTGGCAAATTCTCATAGTCTAAAATTAATAGTATATAGAGTATTAACAACAATAGAATATATTTAAAAAATTTTCCATTTACAATTATGAAGATCAAACAACAAGCCAAGGTCAGTATCAATTGCCTGCTTGGGATAAATAGAGCAATAAAAATTGATACTAATCCAACAAACAAGGCTAAAAAGACAGATTCATTTTTTTTAAACGTTAAAATTCCAATAATTAATATTTGAAATAATATCTGACCAAAATAATTAATAGAGCCACCATCAAATGCTTGACCCCCAATTCCTACTGGGGTGTCAAAGCCTGAAGTAATAGTAAATAAAACACTAAGCACTACGGCAAAATAAACCACAATAAAACCAGGTATTATCTTGGCCTTACTTATAAGCAAGCCAAATACTACCGCAGAAAGCGCGCCTAATCTCAATGAATTAAATCCATTCATAGCTACAATGAAAAATAAATATATACATATAGAACTTATAAATAGCAATTCATCTAAATTGGAATAAAGAATAATTATTAAAATTCCTGATATCAATATGAATATTTTTGATACCACCCCAAAATTTTCTACATAAGGTTCGGATACAATTAAAAGTAAGCCTATCGAAAGAACAAGATTTGCTATTGTCGAAGAATTAAAATGTAAGATTGATTTTTTCAAATGTATTAAACCATTGAATATTTAATTTGATTGCATAAATTCAAACACGAAGTGCAATACGATTTAAAGACTGCTTAAACACTTCATTGGGAGTTTTAAATCCCAGGCGGTTTCTTGGTCGGTCGTTCAATCGGTCTTGGATCATTCTAAGCTCCTAATCGATCACAGTAGATAGCTGTCTCTTTTTAGGGATATATTGACGCAGCAGGCCATCGAAGTTTTTATTGGATCCACGTTGCCAACTAGCAAACGGATCGGCAAAGTAAGTAGTTGATTGAAGCGATTGATCAATCCTGGCACACTCAGCAAATTCCATACCATTGTCAAAAGTCAGTGTTTTACGAGTAGGCTCACGGGATTCATTTGGTGATGAAGGCATTACTAACAAGCTCTGAAGTTTTGTTAGTGACCTTGTTAATGAGCGCATAACTGCTCTTACGCTCCACTAAGATAGCAATGGCTGTGTGGGCAAGCCTCTTACTGATGGGCCTTCTGCCCACGATCTGACCCCTCCGATCACGGCCACTGGCATAGCGTTTCTTGCGTTTCTTTTGGCCGCGTAGCTGCTCCCACTCAATTGTAACGTTGGTTAAAAACGCATCATTTTTGCGGGTTACAGCGCAGCCTAAATCTGTTGTGTAACTTTTACGTAACTTATGCATTGCATGTTTAAGCACTCTTCTTTACTTAAGTTATTAATTTTTACATTTTACACGCATATAGTTACAAGTTGCGCGACAGAAGCAAAAAAACGCTTTTCAGCACTTTGGCATACACGTATAATTAAGTGAGATACTACTCATAAAAAGAATGGCAATGACTGCACGAGAGAGCAATAAACGCGCCAAACATAGCATTTCAGCCCGCGCTATTGTTAAAGAAATCCTCCCACCTATAGCTATAACGATACTCAGAAGAATTCTGACTAACCAACATTTAGGTTTTGTGAGATATAAAAGTTGGGAACAAGCTGAGCTTGCGAGCGAAGGCTATGACTCTGACAGCGTAATAGAGAAAGTAAGAAAAGCAGCCAAACTCGTATTTGATGGAAAAGCTGTGTATGAGAGGGATTCTGTAGTTTTTGGCAAAATAGAATATTCATATCCACTGTTAGCATCACTTCTTTTTGCGGCAGCAAACTCTGAATCGCTTAGAGTTATAGATTTTGGTGGAGCACTTGGAACAACTTATCAACAAAATCGCAGATTTCTTTCGAAAATAAAAAAATCCTGTCAATGGCGCGTAGTAGAACAAGAAAAGTTTGTTTCTATCGGTAAGCGTGAATTCACTAATGAAACTCTTAGCTTTTATTCAACGATTGAAGAAGCGCATAAAGATGGGGTTGATGTAGTGCTATTTGGCGGTTCCATTTGCTACGTTCCAAATCCATACATTTTTATGGAAAAGGCAAAAGCAACGAGAGCGCCATACATAATCTTCGACAGAACACCAATAACATATGAAGAGGAAGATACATTTGCCGTTCAGCACGTCCCACCTTCCATTTACAAAGCTTCTTTTCCCATTCGAAACTTTTGCTACAACAATATCATTGAATACTTCAAAGATGAATATGAGTTGATTGAAGAATGGGTATCCGACTTACAAGCAGATTCAAACACAACGGCTATGGGCTTTATATTCAAACACAAGTCAGAGTAACTAACCACAGCTTTAATAACAGCTGGACACAGCAATATGGCGACTATACAGCGCTACACTGACTTGCGTCCAGCTGTTATTAAAGCTGTGGTTGAGTTAGTTTAAAAGGAGTGTTCAATCGTTATGGAGCCCGCCTTCTCAAGCGTAGAGAAAACCATTAACCCCCCATAAGAGCACCAAATGCTTAGATAGCAATAATCTTCTGTAATGTTAGCGCAGTCAAAAATTGAAGATAACCGAACAACTCCATTTGCTGGCAAGTCTGATTGCACAAGATTTTTAATGTGCTCTTTTTCTTCTTTGGCCGTGTATAGCTTGAACACAAATTCGGCATTTTCAGGACATCCGCCATAAACTTCTTGAAAATCAACCCAACAAATTTGTGAATTAAATTTACCAGATACAAGCATCCAGTGAAAATTCTTTTTAGGTCTATTGTGATGAACTATACCCAGCGAGCATTCTGCTGGAACAATTGATTTTTGAGAGTATAGTCGCAAGGCTGTGACAATTCTTGTGGGTAGAATATTGTCTGCTCGAGAAAACTGGATAATTTTTCCATGTCCATCCTCAAAAGATAGTTTATGTATTTCTCCTGTTTTAAACTCGTTTACCTTTCCCTCGCATTCTGATGCATAAACACCTTTGTTTGTATCTGGATAAACTACTATTTCTTGTTGGTAGGGACCTATCACGTTTGGGGTTCGCATATATGCCCGCAAGAGTCCGTCCTTTATAGTGTCTGTATCGTGTGTAGAGTAATCAAAATTACTATGAGTCACTTGAATTTGATTATTGTCTGTCGTTCTTATTCCACACAACATTCTTGAAAATCCCGCATTCAATTTAAAACTAATTCGAGCATTTCCAGGTTGATCCTCAAGAAACTCAATCAAATTATTAAAATAATTTTTTGGTTCAAAAGAAATGGTTTGAAATGGAAGCAATTCTGGTAATTCAATTTCAATGGATTGTTCTTTGCCGAGCCAATTTCGAACTGATAATTTTACTTTTTGATTCGGTTGCTTGCTGGGGCCGTTATGTACTATTGCGAAGCTTGAAGTTATAGGGTTATCCCTAAGAGTCCAGCAACTTTCTTCACCATTTGTGATGGTTCGCTTGTCCTCTATTTCGTGTTGTGAATACGCTCTTGCGTATGAGTGAACCATCGAAATTGATTTTTTAGACTCGTAAATAGCCATAATTGCTGCGTATGGTATTCGCATATTTTTGATGCTGAACGCTTCAACTTCGACGGAACCTTCAAAATTTTCTGGCGGCGAATAATTACATATGTGGCTTTTATCAAAATCAATAACTTTCCTGTTTAATAATTCGCCTGATAGAGTGCGTAAATTCACTAAAACCCGCACGTCAGTAAAATTTTTATATTTCCAGTAATTGCTGAATGAAATTGTTGTGCGAAGGTGTTCATCATTTTTTGCCCAAAAAATCGCCGAACTTCTTAGGACTTCACCGAAGTTTCCAGCGTAGTTGTCGGCTTGCGAGATAAGAATTTTTGTGGCAGATTGTTTTGTCATTGCATCCTCTTTGACTTGTCTCGCTTTTTCATTTTAGCTGTGCTTCATAGCTACGCAACGTGTAATCGTAAGAGTGTAAAATCTAACGGATACAACGACTTACCTAGAGCAGAGTGCTTTCATACACATTTGCTAAGTTGCGCAAATGTTACATATCCGACTTTAGGAGTGCCTACTTTTTAGGAGGCATTATAAATTCACTTTGTTTTTTATAACCGATTAACTTCAAAAGTGATTCTTCAACTGTTTTAGTTAAATATATATATAAATTAGGAATATATTCGTATTTTTTATTATATATAAATTTATAATAAAACCTGGGGCCTAAAATATTGATCAAAACAGGCTTAATAAAAATTGCAGCAAGATTTTTTAAAGAGGGCTCCTCCCTATAGACATTTATTTGATCCCTTAAACTTGCCCTGTTAGAAACCCCTCCAAGCTGAAAAATAGCAACTATTTGCTTATAGGCTTGCATTGATCTGCTATCGATACATTTTTTAATCCAAATAGAATCTGCTGAAATTGATCTTGAAGTATCAAATAAAATATTGAATTTTTCATACAATGGAATCACAGCGCCTTGATGAGCAATTTGATCGCTTTTTAATTCATCAAGCTTACTTAATTTAGGCCGCTTCCAACCTATATTTTTATATGTTTGCAATGTTCTAAATACAAGCACCCGTTTCGTGCAATTCTGAATTTCAAACTTAATTTTTTCAATAATGATAGGTAGATTTATTAGAAAATCTCCGCTGTTTAAATAGTAAATATATTCTCCCGAGGCATTTTTTAGTCCCTTATTCATTGCGTCGTAGATGCCAGCATCACTTTCACAAATAAATTTATTGCATTTTTTGTTAAGTAGCACCTTATCACACTCATCCAGATCTTCGCTATCGCCATCTACAACTATGTATTCAAAAAATGTATTAAAATCATTTTTCCAGTACACTACTGAATTGACAGTTTGAAATAATTGGCTCTTGTTATTAAAGTTAACAGTAACTATAGTCAATAAGGGCCTATCCACAACTTCCCCTCGACATTTTATTCATCAACATTTCGCAAATGGCTATTTGTCTGTCAAATATCACGATATATTACCTTAAAAGTTGCGAGTAAAAATTGCATCAACCTGTAGAGTTCTGCCGCTTTCAGGGTCAGTAAACCCATTTTGGAGGCCCCAAAGAGCAAACCCCATCTCTTCAAGTCGACTTATGATTTCAAGCCATAATCTTTGACCCTCATAGAGCTTGACAAGAGAAAGCTCGAGCAATATTCCATGAGCGCGCTTGAAAGTAGCAGCTCCCCCATCAAGAACCTGCCATTCAAAACCTTGCGTGTCAACTTTGATAAATAAGTTAGAATTCTTCAATATATAAGAGGATGCCACTTCATCAAGCATTCTTATTGGGGTTAACTCACTTTTAATATATGCAGATTCAACTGCCGCAGAAAGATGCGCTTCAAGCATTGGTAGGAATGAAGATGATACAGAATTTTTAGAAACATTAATTGAGATTTCGCCGTTGAAGTTACCTATCGCTCCACGAGGATGTATCTTCCAATTTTTATCATTCAGCGCATTTTTTTTCAACTTTGCATGCGCATCTATTAGCGGCTCAAAACTCACTACCGTTTTATCATAGCCCATAGAACGCAGCCCTCTGCAAAACTGTCCACTATTTGCACCGATATCAAGCACAATATTAATATCAAATTTCTGAAGGCATTTTACAATCTGAAAGGTGGGGTCGGTTGTTGGCGATAATCGATGTATACCTATTCCAAATTTACCAGCAATACTTTTTAAGAGATATCTTAACGATTCAATATTCATATTTGCCTCACCTCAATTACTCCCAGTTTTGTCTTCTAGCTGAAAATGTTTTAATTCTTTCAGACAAACTACTTTCAGCTTTGTTTTGCTGTGCATTAATATCAAATAATTTTTCCACTCCCGCTTGAACAAGTCGATCTCGCTCTTTTGCATCAGTAATTTTCAGCATGCCCATGGCTAATGAACTAGCGTCATCAGGGTCTACTAAAATTGCTGCGTGTCCGACTTGATTGATTAAATGCTTGGAATAGATTAATGGTTTTTTACTTAACCATGCCTCAAGAGGGGGGATGTTTGTGGGCCCAAAGTAAGTCGGCATTATGACACATAAACAACCCTCATATAATCCGCCAATATATTCAGCGGGAACAAATCCAAGAAATTGAACTTGAGTATCCAATTTATTTTTTGCAACGAATCTCTCAATATACCCCTTATTACCTTTATCGCCACCTGCAAACACCACTTTTGGGAAAAAGTTTTGCTCCCTAAGTAGAACAAGCGCTTGTAATATCCTGATATGATTTTTATGTGGCCAAAACTGGGCAGGATAAAAATAATATCCTTCTGTTAATTCAAATTTTAATAAGGCATCCTGCTTGGTCTTCGCAGATTCCATCTGCATAAATAATGAAGGAGATAGCGGTATGGCCAAGCAACGATCACTATCGATTGAATACCTAAAAGAAATCTTTTTAGACAACTCCTCTGATTCGGTGATAATGCACAGAGCTTTTGAAATATTGTTACGAAAATGATCTTCTCTAATGCTAAATTCTCCAAACCAACTTACCTCAGGAAACTCTGGAATATCACGATGACATAAATCAAAAGCTGTTGTTATAAAATTAGTACGTTGCAATAATTTTGATTTCTGGGACTGGTCTAAAAAATAGACTAAATCGCATGCATTTCTTATCATGCCACTTTCAAAAGAAGATAAAAACTTAAATCTTCTCTGCAAAAGTTGATAAAAGTAGTTGCCGCCAAGAATTAATGTTATTTTATCAATTAGTGAAAGTTTAATAAGTGAACATTTGATCTTTAGCACATCAGTTAGGTAGGCGATGTTTTGAGTACAAAAAGTGTGAACTTCAAACTCATGCTTATCCTTACAAATTCTGTTTATTCGACTAATTGCAGATAGAGATTGATTAAAAACACCCCCAGATGTGATGGAGCTTTCCAAAATTGCAATAATTTTCACAGCACAAATCCCTGATCAAAAAATACTACAATTTAAGATTTTAGGCATTTTTTCAGAAAGGCTAGCCATTAATATTTTATGTCTTACTCAGAGAATCAACGGCAACCGCAACAACTAGGGCGCTTCTAGTAGTAGCTGTAAGCGGGTCATCAAGAGAGGGAAATGCAGATAAATTTTTCAGCTCAAAGCCAGACATTTCAAGCAGCAGGGCAAATTCCTGAGGAAAAAAATATCTTATGCGATGTGATTCTTTAACCTCTCCAACTAAATTTCCACCATCTAGCTTCCATAAATTAAAATTTATTTGGGCAGTATGACTAATAATATCTGTATTGGTGCTGGATGTCCTAATTACCTTACAGTCATCAAGCTCCATCACTCGCACCTGATCTGAAGGTTGCATGGAAAGAACAGATGGACCGCTCCAAAAATCACAAATAAATAGTGCGCCCAGCTTCAAATGACGACGTATATTACGTAAAGCCGCTAATACGTCTGCGTTAGTGGTAAGGTAACCAATTACGGCAAACATCATAATTCCCAAATCGTAAGATTGTGAGATCTCAAAAAATCTTGCGTCTCCAAGGAGCCACTTGGGTTGTCGAGCTAATTCAGGGAATTCGACAGCCTTCTCATCAGCAATTTTAAGCATACTCTGCGATAAATCAATGCCAGTTAGCTCATAACCACGTCGAGCCATCTCAAAAGAATGTTCGCCTGTGCCGCAACCAATATCCAATACTGTACTTGTCACGCCGCTTCCATAACGATTGATAGCTTTTTCTATGACATCGCACTCACCCCGATAATCCTTTGACAAGTACAGATCATCATACTGCTCTGCATATACTGAGTTAAATATAGACACTTGATTTTCCAATTACCGTCTAATCAGCTTATTTAAAATTGAGCAAAGATTTTCTGAAACGAAATCTAACTCCGCCTCGCTAATAGCAGGCCCCGATGGAAGATAGAAGCTTGAATAAGCAACTCTATTGGCATTAGGACAATCCTCAGGCTTGACCCAACCCCTGTCAATAAAAATATTCTGAAGATTGTATGGAATAAAGCCCTCTCTAGTCTCAATACCCGATTCACTAAGGGCAGTCATTATTTCCCGACGTTTTGGAGCCAAAAAATCTCCGAGGACTATATGATACATCCAATAACTACTTCGCGCATATTCCATCTCAACTGGCAAACTAATATGGTCCCGAAACTCCTTCAATCGAAGTGAATAATACCGGGCAATTTTCCTTCTGTTGTCGACCAAAATATTAGCCTGCTCCATTTGCCCACAACCAATAGCCGCCTGTAAGTTTGTCATCCTGTAATTGAAGCCAATATCTTGATGCATAAATTTATTGGCAGGTCCGAATGCAAGGGCTTTTAAATTTCGTGCCTTGCTTGCAATCTCGGGGTTATTAGTTGTAACCATACCTCCTTCACCGGTTGATAGGATTTTATTGGCAAAAAAACTGAAGCACCCTGCAGCTCCTAGCCCACCAACTTTTCGACCTTTATAAAGGGCGCCATGAGCCTCCGCACAATCCTCGACCACTAATAAGTTATACCTACTCGCCAATTCATTGATTGGATCCATGTTGGTAGGATGGCCAAATAAATGAACAACCATAATAGCTTTTGATTTCTTAGTAATTTTCCTAGCTAAATCCTCTGGATCCATCGTCAGGGTCTGCAGATCAATATCCACCGGGACTGGTTTGGCGTTCAAATACAAAACAGCAAAAAATGAAGCCATATTAGTTAGAGTTGAAACCAGAACCTCATCACCCTCTTTTATACCAGCCGACACTAGCGCCAAATGCAAAGCTGTTGTGCCATTTGAGCAACTCACGGCATATTTTGTTTCACAAAATTCTGCAAATTGTGATTCGAATCGCGGTATAAATTCGCCAAAAACTCCAGATACGGCATTTGATGCAAGCGCCTTATTTACATACTCTCTTTCAATGTCACTTATAAATGGTTGTGAAACAGGCACTTTCATATGAACCCCCTAAGAAATTAAAGGCGTGTCAAGCCTGAATGTATCTGCTTCATATTGCTCGCCAGCACGGGGGCCCTTGGTTAAAATTAAAACCTCAGCATCAGTGAGCCCCTTTAAAGCATGTCTTTCGTGCTCACGGGTTACGGCAAAATCGCCCTTTCTCAAAACTTTCTCAACCAACACCCCTCCGGGAACCTGAGTTGCAAATAAAATTTCGCCAGACATCACATAATTCCATTGAATCGTTTTTTCGTGATAATGGTTTGCGCGAACCGCCCCCTTCCGAAACGTAATCAAGGTAACTGCATTAATCTCGTCATTGGATATGATATCAATTATCTCCCCACGTGAATCTGAATGAGCAGCAAAAAGCTTTATTATCTCCATTTAAATTTACACTCCCACTAAAATGTATTTTTACTTATTCATCTGAGGTACATAAAACTTTAAACCAAGATATGCCAACTTTTCTTGAAGGTATGTTGCAATGTTCCAAGGTAAAATAAGGGCGTGTGTAACCCCCTCATCAATATCATCATCTGATTTAATTGGAATATGAGAACCGGGGGTTAATTTTCCGATTTTTAATGATGATGAATCTGTAACATAAGAGATTACGTCAGAGTCCAATCTGCAAAAGTTAAGAAAAGTATTTCCTTTTGTAGCGGCACCAATTCCAATTATCTTTCCGCCCTCAAGTCTTATTGCTGAAAGATGCGCACTAACAGTCAGCTTTAGATTAAGGACACGCTCCATAAAAGAGTCATATGTAGATTTGTCATAAAGCCCAAACGCTTCCTCTGCCTCAATCATTTCGCTCACCGTAAAATCAGTCCCATCACCCAATCTTGCATAAACCCTAATTGAGCCACACATATACTCAAGTCTTTCAACCTTATAAATTGAAAAACCTTGCTTGTGAAAACATTGAGCAAGCGGCTTCAATCCATAGTAATGAACATGTTCGTGATAAATAGTGTCGAATGCAGTCCCACTAACAAGGTCTAATAAATAGGGGACCTCAAATACAAAGACCCCATCTTCATCCAATATTTCTCTTGCCGTAGCCAGAAGTCCAACTAAATCATCCACATGATTGACGACATTTGAACTTAAAAGAAGCTTAACTACTCCTGCGCCCTTGATTTCAGATGCAGCCTTCTTGGAAAAAAATTCATTTATTGTGGGTATGCCCGACTTGATTGCAAGTTGCGCTATGTTTTTTGATGGCTCAATTCCGAGGATATTTTCATAACCATGAGACTTAAAATATGACAACAAAGTACCAACGTTACTGCCAATGTCAACAATTAATGAATTAATAGGTAGCTTTAGCTCCCTTATAGCAGTGTCAGCAAACTCCTTAAAATGTTGCATAGACACTGGTGAGTTAGAGGAATCATAGCTATACTCATGTTTTTGATATCGATCTACAGCAGATACTGAAAATAAAGTAAATATATGCCCACAGGATTGACATAAACCCAATTGAAGCGGGAACCAAGTCTCGGCTTCATGCATTAGAGTTGGTGACAAAAAAGTATCCGCCAAGGGGTGAAATCCAAGGTCAACCACCTTTTCAATTCGAACTGAATTGCAAAGTCTACAGTTTTCTACTTTCAAATCATTCTCCGTTTAGTCTGATTATAAGCGAACAATATCAAAATAAATCATTTATCTCATTAATACTAGAAACTTTTGGAAAGATGTCAGTTAAAGAATAGCAATCAAGATTTAAAACTTGGGCACCAGAAAAACACCTTCTCATGTCATAGAATAACTTAAACATATCTTGCGCCCATACATCCATTGATGGAATTAACGCGGTTTGATCCAATAAATAATCTCCGCCACCTGCATGTCTTTCGAGATTAAAGATTTGATTTTTTTCACCGCAAAAAATATCTCTTGGATAAGTGTTATCCATACCAACTAGATAAATTTTTTTATAACCCATATGTATTGCCAATGCCAAGGCTTTAAATAATGTCATTGATAGATATCCTCGTGGATATCTAGGGTCTATATTTGAAGTCCAGGGTTGCATTTCAGTATCAACAAAACCAATTATGCGATCTGGGCCCAAAACACTTTTTAAGTAATCAACCCGATTTACTGGCGAAAATATCTTAATGTTAGTATGGGCGAGTAGATAATCTAGCAAACTTTTGTTCCTAGTTATAAGACTCGCCCTTTGTTTTAAATTACCGCCCTCTGGGGCCAGAGTAACTGGGTCTGATATTACCAAATATTGCGGGGGAACGATTGATAATTTTTCATTTTGATCCCAAAAATTCACAGCATAAATATCATTACCAGAGTCACTAAATTTTTTTAGCATCTCAGCGCTTATTAGGCCCTGAGAAGGTCCATTCCCAATAACAATCGCCTTTCTATCCTTTTTTGACCCCTTAGCAGCACTTAATCGCGCAATTTCTTCCCACCCCAAAAAAATTTCCCTCATATATCGCAGCGGGGCTAACAGCGCATTAGTCATTTTCCGTTTTGCGATTCCACTTATACTAGCGATTTCGACTTTCCGTGGCTGCCCATGATAGTTCAAAATTTGCTTTGGCAAAGAAAAGGCGGCTTTATTTTCAGCCAAATAAAGTGCAGTTGTATCGCTCTTTAGATCTGGCGCTCGCATCCTATCTTCGAAATCAGTATTTTTTTGAAAAAATCTGTTGGCAAAAGCCTCTGCAATAACCCAGTCTTCTTCATCATCAATATCGATATCTTCTACAAAAGAGCTGGAGAATAATGGCTGCGACACCTTCCCGACAAAGGTCCTACTGGTGCGCAACAACTCTGGTGAAATTAAATAAAAGGAGCCATTCACCACATAAGGTATTGGTAGGTCAGATGCGAACCCACCATGAACTTCCTCTGAAAAATACGGCTTCAACAAGTTTAGGCCATCTTGCTTTAGCATCCACTGTGGATGGAACTGTGCCTTCGAGACCCCTAGCACTGGGAGGCTTGGGTTACTTTTAAATAACTCTAGGCCCTTTCGTATAGTTTCTGGAGACCTGAATGGGGAGGTTGGCTGTAAAAGCAAAAGTCCATTCACGACACCATGTTGAGATTCGTACCAATCTAAGGCGTGTATCGCAACATCAACTGAGCCCGCAAGATCAGTTGCTAACCCTGGGGGGCGAAGCCAGGGGACGGATACGCCCTCCTTTTTACATACATTGGCTATATCTTCATCATCAGTAGATACGAGCGTACAACAAATTTCATCAATACCCTTTAGAGCCTCAACCGACCAAATAATTAAAGGCTTCCCGCTCAAATTTTTAATGTTTTTTCCAGGCAGTCGTTTTGACCCCCCTCTAGCAGGGATAAGCGCGAGAATTTTCATTGTGCTCGAAACGAGTTAGCTGATGCAAGATCTTCAGGTCTCCCAACGTCTAGCCATGGCTCATGCATCGGGTAAACGACCGTACGGACAGACTTTTCCCTCAATCGCTCAAATAGAGTCGGCATATCACAATATGAATCCATAGTTAGGACATTAAGAGAATCTGGGCTAAGGACGTAAACTCCAGCATTAATGTAACTGCTTATAATGGGTTTTTCTTCAAATCCAATAAGCTCTACACCTTGAGTTATAACAACGCCAAAGGGATTTTGCCATTCATACTTTCGAACAGCCATCGTAGCCGCTGCCTGTTGGTGGATATGAAAATCAAGAAGCTCCCCATAGCGAATATCAGTGATGACATCACCATTAGTGACTACAAATGGTTTATCAGGCCTTTGATTAAAAAGGCCAAGAGCACCAGCAGTGCCCAAAGGGGAACGTTCTTCTAAATAGTCAATCTTTACCTGAAGACTATCGCCATTACCAAAGTAGTCAACAATCATATGCCCAAGATAATGGATAGCAATCACAAAATGAACAAATCCCTCTAGTTTTGCGCGCTCAATAATATGCTCCAAAATAGGTTTCCCAGCTACCGGTAGGAGGGGTTTAGGACAAGATTCGGTATGGGGGCGTAAGCGCGTTCCGGCTCCCCCAGCCATAATTACCATGGAATTTGGTCTTGCAATTTTGGTGGAAACTGCATCCCAGAGATGAAGACCAATAACTGCATGCGCCTCATCGACAATAGGGATTTGATGAATCTTATTGGCCAGCATTAATTGCCTAACCATGGCAAAGCTCATGTCTGAAGTAACCACCAAGGGGTTCGGATTAATAATATCGAAAATCTTACTATCTAAACTCTTTCCTCTTAATAGACCCCGCCTAATATCGCCATCAGAAAGGGTGCCAAGAAGCTTCCCAGTGCCATTTACAACAATCACTATCTTGATGGCAACCTGGTTAAGATTTCTTATGGCCTGCTCTATAGTTGCATCATCTTTTAAGATTGCTTGCTTCCAGGTTAATTCTGATTGCTTCATGGGCTAATGGCCCTCCACCAAGGCATTGGATGGGTCTTGTGCGCGAGCAACCATGTACCAAGAAAACTAATAAGGTTGGTCAGCATAAATGCCTGCCCAGCACCAATAATTCCATTATTAGAAACAAGAATAAACATTAATGGGATGTTGACTAGCCCAGAAACTAGGGTCACAAGAGCAAGAAATTTGGTTTTATTTTCAAAGAATATATAATTTGTGACCATAAAGTAGCATCCTCCAAAAGCGAATCCAAAAGCTGTGTATAAAACAAGATCACCGGCCTCTTGGAAAGATTTCCCAACAAAATATTGTAACAATAGCTGAGATAAAATTCCTAAGCCTGCTGCCAATATAGAAACTATAAAAAAATATAAATAGGTAAATCGTACAACCTTAATCCGAAAAAATTCATTTGATTTAGATAAATTGTTTATCAGCCATGGTGCATAAGCCTTATTAAAACAATCCGTTATAAGTCCAATACATTGCCCAATCTGTAGTGCCACCATATAAATGCCAGCTTGAGTTAAATCAAGTAATCTAACGATAATTAATCTATCAGCAGCTATAATTAAAAGCCCACCAATTACATGGGGAATGAGAGGCACACCAAATTTCATAGCGTTAATGGCGTGAATACGCCAATCTCGAGAAAAACTTAATAAAGAACCTTTGTAGAGCAATAACAAGGAAAGAGCCCCAAAAAAAATTACAACTACAGAGTGGCCTAAAACGCGTCCCTTCCAAGCCATCTCCCAATATAAAACCAACAACAGAGAAATGGTCATATTGAAAAATGTTTGGGATACTTGAAAAAATCCATATTTAATTGCTTTTCCAGTAACCTGCCAGAGGGCTAATTGAATATTAATGAGAAACTGACAGCCAGAAATTATGACGGCCACAGTTAGCCAAACTAGCGGAACACCAGTTAGCTTTACCAGCCAATCACCAAATGCTAGGATCAATAAAGCAAGTGCAGTCGTGCTGATAAGCAATATTCGAATGCAGGCTCCAATATAATTTGCCAATTCGCTACTAGCTAATTGAAAATATCTTACTGCAATCGCACCTTGAACGCTAAGCCCAGAAAATGCAGCAAATACACCTTGCGCCAGAAAAAACATTGCCACAACTCCATAATCTGCTGGCGTAAGCACTCGAGTAAGAATGGGTAATAATATGAATGGAATACTAGCATTGAGAATGCCTGCACCCATATAAACTGAGACATTACCAATAAAGTTAAACTTCATAAAGAAAAATTTTCATGTTTAGCCAAAACTCTTAATACGTCAATAATATTTTGAGTTAGTTAGGTCTAAGAAACTAACTTTGGTAGAATTCTTTTTTAAGCAATGTCTCAAAAGAAACAGTCTTTAGACATCCAATAATCTTATCTACGGCGCCACCGTCGCCATAGGGGTTGATAGTATTCGCAAGGATATGCTGGAAATTTGAATCATATACCTTATCAATTGCACACTTAATATCCAGTTCAGTTGGATTGCAGTCGATAACACTACTAGCTTTAATTCGACCTTTCTGCCTGTCTCCAATGTTTACAGTTGCCTTTTTAAAAGATGGAGCCTCCAATAAACCACTAGAAGAATTTCCTACAACTGCATCGACTTGAGCTAAACAAGAAAAATAACGTAATTGACCAAGAGAGTTGTAAAAACAAGAATTTTTATTATTAATCACAAAATCCTCGATCATGTTGAAAAGTATTTTGCTATCAGGATCAGCATTAGGCATTGTAAATATTAATTGAGTATCCTTTCTACAAGATAGCGCCCTAAGCAACTCACCCATTTGCTGCGAAGATGTATTGTTTTCAAGCGTAACAGGATGAAATGTAATCAGGAGATTTTTTTTCTTAAACTTAATTCCAAGATCCTCTTCAATATCATTTTTTGACATAAGTTTTATTCGCTGGATTGCATCAACTCCAAGACCTCCAACATTAAAAACATGCTTTGGGTTTTCTCCCAGCTGAATCACCCTATTTCTATACTCGTTAGCCGCAACAAAATGCAAATGAGAGAGCTTTGTCAAAGCGTGCCGTATCCCTTCATCCATAGCCCCCAAGGTAATTTCTCCGCCATGTATGTGCGCAATTGGAATTTTGTAAAACATTGCGGAGATTGCTGCACCCAAAAGCTCATATCGATCTCCCAATAGAATAATTAAATCTGGATTGAAATCTAAATATGCTTGAGCAAAACCAGTAAGCGAAAGAGCTGTAGAATTAGATGCATCAAACGGCTTATCACCATTAACCTGTATATCAATCTTTCTATGTATCGTAAAGCCATCCAACTCAATCTCGTGAGAAGTAAACCCGAAACGCTCTGAAAGATGACTACCTGTTGCCATCAGAATCAGGTCGAAATCATCGGAATCCAATATTGCTCGCATTAAATGCTTTAACAACCCATACTCGGCACGAGTACCCGTCACAACACATAATTTTCTTTTTTTAGAATCCATTAGATATCAATTGGCTCATCAAAAGCAAAATCTCTACTCGCAAACCTCCCTAAAAACTCCTCATACCTCATTGGACTAATGCCAAGACCCGGTCGCTTTACACCAAGGTTTTCGATACAAAATTGCTCCCCCTTCTTAATATCACGCAGTGCCACAAGTGACTTACGTGCAATCAATATATTTTTTAACTCACTAGGGCTGGGCCGCTTAATACCATCTCCCAATGCTTGTTCGATATTACGTATCGCACTTACCATGGCCTTTAGTTCAGTTGGCTCAAGACTTGCTTTATGATCTGGCCCATCCATAGTGCGATCAAGGGTAAAGTGTTTCTCAATTATGCGGGCACCCATGGCAACAGCGGCAATCGGAACTTCTATCCCCTGCGTATGGTCAGAATAACCAACCTGAACCCCAAAAGACTGGGCTATTGTCTGCATAGCTCTCAAGTTAACATCTTCAACTGGACATGGATACTCTGTGGTTGCATGTAGCACAGTAATTTTTTCTTTAGCTAACCCTTGGGAAGTGAGAATATTCAAGGCATCCTCTATTTCGCCAAGATCTGACATCCCAGTAGAAAGAATAACCTCCTTATTTAGGCTACCAATTTGACTAAGATAAGGTAGGTTTGTAATTTCTCCGCTTGGAATTTTAAAGATTTTCATACCAAAATTATTCAGCATATCTACATTAGCAGAATCAAATGGCGTAGATAGAAATTGAATACATTTATCTTGGCAATAATTGATTAATGTTTTGTGTGCACTAAAATCAAGTTCTAGCTTTTTTAACATCGCATATTGTGATTCGTGCCCTCCTGTAGATTGCTTTTGATACTCTGCTTTTTCTGCTGATTTGCTAACTAGGGTATCAGCATTAAATGACTGAAATTTCACTGCATCCGCACCAGCTTCTACCGCTCGGTCAATTAACTCCTTAGCCAACTCAATAGAGCCGTTATGATTAACACCCGCTTCCGCAATTATAAAAACGTTATTTGCAATCAAAACGATCCCCCACTTTTATCATGCCATCATATTCATATTCAATAAGCTCTATTGTGCTATCTAATGTTTTTACAAAAAGCGATCGGCCATTTTTTCCAACGACTGCGCCAACAATCCCCTTGTATCTTGGTGCCTCTTGATTAATTCGGCATTTATTAATTTTAATAATTTTATTATTAAGAATTGCTTGTGCCCGTGGTCCAGGAAGGCATATTGCACGTATATAATTAAATAAATCTCTACTTGTCTGATTCCAGTTTATCAATTCATCGCCAGCAATTCTCTGCGTACAGTAAAAACCCAAGGGATGAATTTTTGATTGGGGAAAGGATTGAACGCGGTTTTCTACAAATTGTCTAATTGCTAAATAAAGTGTATCCGCACAACCAACATAGGCTTTTTTTAATAATTTAGAATAATCATCATTATCGGTTATTGGATAGAATTTTTGCACAATGATATCCCCTGTATCAATGCCAGAATCAACATAATGTACAGTTATTCCAAATTCGGACTCATCATTAATCAGAACCCAATTTAATATGTTTCTACCCCTATAGAAAGGCAATTTACCAGCATGGCAATTAATTGTTTTTAGCCGTGGCAGGTTAATCACTGGCTCTTTAAATATTTGATTAAATGACATGGATACATAAAGATCACAGTCAAACTGATTAAGTATCGAAAAAAACTCAGGAGAATTTATATTGGGGTGCTTAAGATAGGGAATTTCATATTGATTACAGTAATTCAGCAAAGTATCGTCATTTGAGTCAAATCTGACGCAAATAAACTCTAATGAGACATCTTTGTCGGCAATGAGCTTTTTAAAAGCCTCGTGACTCCACTTGCCATCAGCAAAATATCCAATTCTTAACATTGCAACCCTGCGCTACTTGGGATATTTAAAACGCGATCTTCGAGCCATGCTGCATTTGATAAATCCGCTGCTTGACAGTCGCTGAACATATGCAGCTTATTCATTAAGCACCAAATGGGCCTACTCATTACGCCTGCATCATTAAGATGCTTTAAAAATAGATCTCGCTGTGACCGATCTTCAAGAACGATTGCATTTAACCAATAGTTTGAATGCGCTCCATCTATTTCTTTTGCAAACTGAAAATTGGTACCAGAGAAAAATTTCTCATACTCACTAGCTATCTCACGCTTACTTTTTAATTGAGAAGATAAAGATTCCATTTGCGCACACCCTAATGCTGCATTGATATTAGGTAATCGATAGTTGTAAGCAACTTCATCATGAACAAACTCGTATGGATGAGCTATCTTCGCAGTTGTTGTAATGTGTTTTGCACGCTTTGCTAACTCTAGATCATTGGTAATAATCATTCCGCCGCCGCCTGTGGTAATAGTTTTATTTCCGTTAAAACTGAACGTCCCGACCCTACCAAATGTGCCGGTGTGCTTTTCCTTAAAATAACTACCAAGACTTTCTGCCGCATCCTCCACCAAAGAAATATTAAATTTCTGACAAATTTCTTTAATTTCTTGAATTCGACAAGGCAGCCCAAACGTATGCATTGGCACAATAGCGGCTATTTTTTTTCCAGTAGCGTTATTTATACATTTTCCAGATTCTTGGCGAGTATTAAGACTTAAAAAAGCCTTCAAACTCTCGGGACTCATGCCCATCGTATCAAGATCCACATCTACGAAAACTGGTTTAGCATTGCAATAACTAATTGCGTTACAGGTGGCAATAAAGGAAAGAGGTTGAGTAATCACCTCATCTCCGGCTTCCACCCCAACTAATTTGAGCGCTATGTGCAATGCAGCGGTACCGTTAACCGTGGCTACAGCATACTGAGCACCAGTAAATTCACGAATCATCAACTCAAATTGGTCAACAAATTTTCCTACACTAGATACAAAAGTTGAATCTATGCACTCTGAAAGATATTTTTTTTCATTTCCAAAAAATCTGGGCTCATGTAAAGGGATAAATATTTCGGTTTTATATAAGCCTCGGATAAATTCAATGACGGCCTGATGGGAGTTATCCATTCTTACATTTTCCCATCGAGATATTTTCCAACTTCTTTGTGATCAAAGCCGGGAATCATTTTATCAAAGAGGGATACAAGATCTTCTTTATCCCACCCTTTAGAAGACTTAAGCTCATCAATCTTTGAAAGAAAATAATCTAAAGATTGCCGATTAAAAACTGGGGCATTCTTAATCACCCCAAGATGCGGATAGCGATCCAAATCTAAAATCTCTTTTTGAGTAAAGAATTCCTCAAAATCCTTTTCACCTGTTGTATCACTATCAGAAAATAGGCATGGCCACTTTCCCTGTTGCGGAAGGGAAGAAGCCAACTCTCTGGCCTCATCCTCCGAATCACATACATGAGGTTCATAACCGATTTGCTGGAGATATCTCACAGCAATTTCAGCGAATGTGATTAGATGCAACTCCTCACTTAACTTTGGAAAAAATATATCGCGGTTCTCACCATAAATACACGACATTAAACATAACTCGCCAGACTCCTTGGGGGTAACAAAGTACCGTTTTATATCCTTAGGCGCAACAATGGGTTGGTTTTTTTGAATGCGCAGATTAAACCCATGCAGTAATGAGCCATCCGAAAATGCGACGTTGGCAAATCGCGCAGTGGAGATATCAATTTCTAAACTGCGTCGCATTAAAAACATTTCCATAATACGTTTTGAAGCACCCATCATGTTGACTGGATTAGCTGCTTTATCTGTCGATACGCAAAAATATTTCCTAGCGCCATTCGCAATGGATTGAAGCAGCGTTTTTTCGGTATTGAGAATATTGACTGAAACCATACGCATAAGGGTATAGGGATCTTTTTCGCTACGCACATGTTTTAGCGCAGAAAGATTAAGGACGTAATCGTATTGCCCATCCACATCAATAAAAGCGTCATATTCAACCGAACCGATATCAAGGGCAAACGTCTGAAAATCGCCATCGATATAACCAAATGAGCTTCGAATATCCCTTACAAGCTCGACCATATTGTTTTCACTAATGTCGACAACATGCAGCTTTAAGGGGTTTCTTTTAAATATCTCCTTGGTTACTGCTTGGCCAATTGATCCAGCGCCGCCGAGCACCAAAAATCTAGAGCCTGAAATGACCTTTTGAAGGTCAGACTCATGCCTACCAACATCGTCAGCAAACAACTCTTTTTCTCTGCCAATAAGGGATAAAAAGGATGTCATACAACTTTCAATTCTTTATTTACTTCTTACGCCCGCTAATGCCCGATCTCGAGCATTCAAATACTGGGCACTTTGTTTACGATTATCCATTAACAATCACCTCAACTTCAAAACTGAATATAGCTTTATTTGTAGTTTTTATCAAAAGAGCCTCCTGACTCAAAGCCTCAATCTCGCCTCTCAAAGATTGATACTCCTGCATTTTACGTTTCAAAAAGGCTCCAGTGAGGGCTGTTTTCTCAGCTAAACCCTGTGGAGTGAATAAGTAAGCGTATACCCACTTATTTTTGTTGTTCTTAAAGTTTTGTATTTTGACTGAACCTTTTGCCACTAAAGCATTAAGACAGTAGTTCACCCCACCTAAACTAACCCCTAAAGATTTTGAAAGCTCTCTTTGGGTTAAGTGAGGATTTGACTCTAAAAGTCTAAGTACTCGAAATTTAAGTTCTGAGGACACAGGATGATTAATGGACATTTATCAAAGAATTGCTTGGGAAAGCTACCGTCCTAATGAACAACCCAGTGAAGCGAACTTTACTTAATAAATTCAATTACTTAAAGTATTTTTTACTAAAAAAGCTGAATCTATATTCAATTAGAACTAGAGCTATAGCGTTCAGTTGTGAACATTGTAACTAATTTCTTGTAACTATTATCTTTTTTGAGGTCTAAAAACTATAATTCATGTATATGGAATTATTAGTCCTCGCATTTTTTGTCAGCCTCGTCACAGCCCTTGTTTTGATCAGATATCAACACCTCCACGAGAAGGTGAGCGGCGATCATGATTTATCAGGTCCTCAAAAGTTTCATGAACATACCGTTCCCAGAATTGGTGGCATAGGTATATTTCTAGCCTTGATAATCAGTGCGTGGGTTTCACATAGCATCCTTTCACTTGAAAGAGGTCTACTCCTACTACAGATCTGTTTATGCGCTCTACCTGCTTTTGCGATTGGTTTGATTGAGGACCTCACCAAAAAAATAGATGTTAAAACCCGTTTGATTGCCACAGCGGTTTCTGCCTATATGGGTATCTATTTTTTAAATGTTCTGATCACCAAAATACAGATACCTGGTGTTGATTGGGTTTTAAGTATCGGTATCATAGCAATTTTTTTTACACTGATTGCCGTCACAGGACTGGCCAATGCCTACAACATCATTGATGGCTTTAATGGTTTAGCCAGCATGGTGGCCATTATCAGTTTGTTGGCCATTGGTTACGTAGCGTTCAAGGCCAATGATCCTGTATTAGCTTCAATCTGCTTGATCGTGATTGGGGCTATTGGTGGTTTCTTTATCTGGAATTACCCAAGGGGTTTGATATTTCTGGGTGATGGCGGCGCTTACCTGATTGGATACTTGATTGCTACTCTGTCTATTTTGTTGGTGATTCGAAATCCAAGTGTGTCCCCATGGTTTGCACTGCTTGTAAATGCTTACCCCATTTTTGAAACACTCTTCACCATTTGGCGTCGTAAAGTTCATCAAGGTAAAAATCCTGGTCTCCCTGATGGAGCTCATTTTCATTCTCTAATTTATCGTCGCGTGATTCGATGGGTTGAAGTGCATGAATCCAATGAGACTGCATCCTATGCCAAAAATGCAAAGACCTCTCCTTACTTGTGGCTCTTATCTAGCTTGGCAGTATTTCCATCAATTGTGTGGTGGCAAACAACCTGGATCTTGCAATGCTTTGCTTTGCTATTTTGCGTTTCATATGTGATAGTCTATAACGCGGTTGTGAAATTCAAAACCCCCGGCATCTTTAAATTACTGAAGTAATCCAAAAGCCGTTAAGCAAATATACAATTTCTACTTTTGTAATTTGTGGAGTGGCTTCTAAGATAACTTCTTCCAATCATTAAGTGCTAAATTCAAAATAAACTATGGAAATGATTGCAGTAGCAATCAATGCGGTAGGGACTAAAAAATCAAGCGCAGAATTTGCTTAATTGCGGCAACTGAATTTGAAGCTTATGCACTGAGCCTAATACCTCAACCAATAGCATTGATCTGGATAACCCATCAGGCAAGGTTTGAAGTTTTTCAAAGAAACCAATGAAACCTTTGAATGACCCTTGAGTAATCGCGATCATTTCTCCACACTTGAATAGCTCATGCAAAGGCTCTTCTTTGGTGCAACGTTGCTTTAAACACTTAACTATCTCTTCAGGTATCTCTACTGGATTGGTTGAAGTGCCAAATCTTAGAAACTGAGAGAGAGACCCTTTGTTGATCTGATTGGAAAGCAATTACTAGTGACATTAGATAAACGGATGAATAAATATCTTGGAAACAAGGGCTCAGTGGCCAGCTGAATTTTGCCCTGTTGTTTCTTTTGAACTTGGCAAGAAGACTTCAAAGCCCTGCGCTTGAAGATTTTCTAGAGCCCTGAACTCTTCTCTGACCTTGGTATGAATCACATGCCATTTCATAGATGGAAACTTTACTTACTTTTAATTCTTTTTGTGGATGAATCAAGCTTTACTGTTGGTTGGATGCTTTATATGCACCGTAGAAACGTTTAACCATCATCAGTAGTAAGCCAATGAATAAACCAGACACCAATCCTCCAATAAGAATCATCGTTCGTTTTGGTGACACCTTTTGTTGAGGAGCATAGATTGGGGTGGTTAAAAATGCTTCCTTAGTTTGAGGCTCGACCAGTGCAATTTCTAAATCGTTGATTGCAGTTCTCAAATCTTTAATTTCATTTTCCTTACTCAAAGTTGTAGCAAGCAATATAGTGGCGGTAGAAAACTTTGAATCAGAAAAATCAAAACCAGCATTATTTTTGGGTATTATTTTTATAATCTTTTCAGCTGATTCAAGCTTAAGCTTCAAGTTAAGCAACTGATTAGTCTTACTTTCAAAAATTGGTTTAACTAAAAAACTCTGATTAGAGCGAACGTCATCCAGCACGCTCTCCAAACATTTTTGAGCATCCTCTCGGCTTTCTTCTCGGTAAGAAATAGTAATGATGGGCGCAGTTTTTGCCAGAGTTGGTTTAAGTGTTTTTGCAATCACTTCGCCAGGCTCGAGTTTATCCATGACATTACAAGCCACATATGTTTTTTGTGAGTAATACATGGGCATCTTGAGCTTTTCCACCAAGAGAGCCGGCGCCTCCACATCTATTCCCGCAACTTTGGCCACTTGAATATTGGCAGTGGCTTGATATTTGACGGGAGCTCTCAAGCCATACCCTAAACCCAGTAATCCGCCAGCCACACCACCCAGCACAATTACCTTCCAAGATTCAGCCAAGAAATCAATAATGTCTTTAAGAGAGATTTCATCTTCAGAAATGATGTTGAAAGATTGTTCTGACATATGTATTAGACCGATCTGTATTTTGAATGCTGCAATTAATGCTTTTTTATGTTTTAACGTTAACTCTTTGTTACTTTTTTATTACTTCTGCATTACTTATCTAATGATTCTTTAAGACTACTTCGATAGTTACTTACCAAGTACTACTTACTTAAGGGGGCAATTTCTAAGTGATTAATGTCTAAAATGTTATTTTATATGTATTAGGAGTGATTTCTAAGTATTTTGTGGTTATTAGAATTTCAGCCAGTACTAAAAACTACCCAGAAGTTCATGCCAAATTCAGCTAGTTCTCTGAAAACCCTCATTGCTGGGGTAGAAATCCAATGGGGTGTATTGCTCTTTTTGTTAAAAACTAATGGGTGCTTCAATGACTGTAAACCCTTGTTTTTTGAAATTGAACCTTGGCTCTAGGCATACGCCAGAAATGTGTGATCAAGTAAATGGTTTTAATACCTTCTTGGTTGAATATTTTTGCTGATTGCAGAGCGTTTTCTTGAGTGGTACTGGATTGCTCCTCTAACCACCTTACTTCAATGCCCAGCTCTTCTTTAAGTACCATGCTCATAACCTTTGTCTCGGATAGATCTTTTCTATCTACTCTATCTGGAGTTCCTCTAGTGAGAAAAATAGGCAAGTTAGTAGCCTTCGCCAATCTAGCCCCAGCTCTCAGGTGCTCTATCGATTGAGGGCTAAAATTTTGATATTAATACTCGGGCAGGCACAAAGCACCCTTTTGTCGGCCGCTGCCCAAAATAACAATGGCTTGAGTAGATACTTGATTTGAACCTTCTTGTGAAGTTAGCCCTTAGGTATATGAAGGGGCATTCAGATGCTCAGATTTCAGTTGATGAGCATCAATTGATGATGCTTTTGTTTGGTTTTTATTGAAATCTTTGATTTGCCCTTCTTTTAACGTCAAAGGCTGTGGCCATTCAAGAAAGTAACCAGCCTTGCGTGAACTGATTTGCAAAGTAGTTGGTGCTGGTGAGCCAAATCATCAAAGCACCAAAAACGATGAGAGATTTATGTAGAAGCTCTCGCTTTTTACATAAATAAGCGAGAGCACTATCAACCATAGCCAAATACCAGGCGGCATGATCAATTCGGCAATAAGGTTGCGTGCCGCCCAAACATAAGTCCATGTTTCCATACCCCTGATTTTAAACTTTTGTTCGCATTAAATTATCATTTCATTTTTATATTTTTAGTTATTAGCTTCATTCGTGTAGGGCGCTTACTACAACAAAATCAGAACTATTCGCTGCACAAATCTGACTATCCTCTTTATTCGAGCTTTATCTTATTTAACTTTAATAAAGAGGTGTATTAATGGGTATTCGTATGAAGTATTTTCCACAAGAATCAGGGACTAATAGTGAGCAAGTAGCAGCCATGAACGGAGCTCTTGTGACTGAATTAGAAATGGATGCAAAGCCAGCACCTATTATTACCACTAAGAATCGTGCCTGCGAATTTTTCATCCAAAAGGCAAAACTAAAGAACCTAGACCCCATCACATGCATGGGCAGTCTTGGTCTTAATTCAAGTAAGTCAATTCAGTTCTTTAATGGTGATCACAAACATGTTGAGTTCTTGCGCTTACTTCATGCCATCACCATGATTGGTTATGACGTGAAAATTTCTTTAACACCTTCCAATTTTCCATTTGGCATCATCAAAGTTGATCCTTCTGACCCAATAAAAATGGCCAAGGAATTTTCCTTGGCCATTTCAATCTATTAATCCTCTTCTATCTTTCTTCTTTTTTTCTTTTCTTTTTTCTCTTAATTACCAGCCACGATCGACATCACTGCCATGCGCACGGCAATACCGAAGGTCACTTGCTTGAGAATGACTGACTGAGGACCATCGGCTACATCACTGGCAATTTCTATCTCACGATTCATAGGGCCTGGGTGCATCACAATCGC
>JACCDV010523838.1_pt1 | contig 61376 bp, 59 predicted proteins | sample 7446131 | NCBI WGS metagenome assembly JACCDV01 (sample SAMN15323448, study PRJNA562643) | freshwater metagenome | isolation source: river surface water | place: USA:Blue River Watershed | collected 2017-08-17
AGTTCGTTTTCTTCTTTTTCGAAGTCGGGGAGGTTGATGGTGTAGAAGCCGCGTTTTTCTTTGGCGCCAACGAGGGTGCAACGGCCATCTTTTTTACTGATGCGCCAGCGGTGTGGGGCGGCTTCAACACAGGCATTGCAGCCAATGCAGCGCTCGCGTTGTTGACTCACTTGGATCATTCGCTGACCAATTTGTAAAGTTTGTCTGAGGGTCTGATTTTTTCTGGAAGCGCGATGCTGAAAATTTGTCCTTTTTTAGCTTCTTCCGTTGGGCCGTCTTCGAGGTGGATGCTTTGAACTTCACTTTCGATATAACCTGTGGTTGGGCCCGTAACAATGATTTTGTCACCCACTTTCAAAGAGTACGCCTCGCAATCAAATTCGGCAACGCCAATTTTGTCATAGTAATGCAGGCCTTTGGCGATATAAATTTTCTTTTGCGTGGCTACAGAGCCAGGCACATTGGACCATTCGCCCATTTGGCGCCCTAAATAATAACCATCCCAGAAACCTCTATTGAAAACTGTAGATAAGCGCTCTTTCCAGTTTTGAATGGTTTCAGGGTTGTAGGCCGCGGTGCCAAGCGCATCTATGGCTTCGCGGTAACATTGGGTTGTTGTGTAGACGTAATCTGAGGCACGGCCGCGACCTTCTATTTTGAGTACGGAAACGCCAGCTTCTATAATTTGATCGATGAAATCAATGGTGCAGAGGTCTTTGGCCGACATAATGTATTCGTTGTCGAGTTCGTATTCGGTGCCGTCTTCTTTATCGGTGACGATATAGCTGTGTCGACAGTTCTGAATACAGGCCCCACGGTTGGCGCTCGCAAAATGAGAATGCAGACTTAAATAGCACTTGCCAGAAACTGCCATACACAGGGCTCCATGAGCAAAAACTTCTAGACGCACCAAATTGCCACTTGGGCCAACAATGTTTTGTCTTTGAATTCCTCTGTAAATTTCGGCCACTTGCTTCAAAGATAACTCTCTAGACAGCACAACAACATCGGCAAAGCTGGCAAAAAAGGCAACGGTTTCCACGTTTGTGACATTGGCCTGAGTGGAGATGTGCACAGGCATGCCAATTGATTTAGCAAACTGCATCACGGCAAAGTCAGACGCAATAACGGCGTTGATTCCGTCGTCTTTGGCTGCCTGCACGATGGTTTTCATGAGGTTCATGTCGTGCTGATACAGAATGGTATTGAGTGTCAGGTACATTTTTACCTGGTGTTCTTTACCAATTGCAGCAATCTTCTTGAGATCTTCTAGCGTAAAATTGTTGGACGAACGCGCGCGCATATTGAGCTGCTCAATTCCAAAATAGACAGAATTACAGCCTGCTTTAATGGCAGACATCAGGGCTTCGTATGAACCCGCAGGAGACATTAACTCTACATTCATGGCGCAAAGTTAAAACATTGTTTGAAAATGTTTTGGCTATTCTTTAGGAAGGATTTTCACGTTGAGGGCTACCCAACCTTTCTGACCTTTGCTTTTTTCGAAGCTCACGACATCGCGCTCGGCAATCGGGTGCATGAGGTTTGCAGCGTGTACAAAAATGTTTTCGCCACTGGCCTTGTCTTTGATAAAGCCATAACCTTTTGAGTCATTGAAGAAAATAACGGTGCCTGTGTCAGCTGCGTCGTCTTCGTCGGATTCTTCGCGGCGTGGAATGCCAATTTCTATGGTTTCAGCGTCGATTTCAACGCGTGTACTAGGATCAATCGGTGCATCGACAATACGTCCAAATTCGTCTACGTAAGCCATCATGCTGTCAAGGCCGCCACCTCCGGCATTTGCCTTTCTTTCTTCAGAACGAAGTAATTTTTCTTTTTTCTTTTTTGCCTTGAGTTTTTCTTTTTCCTTTTTGGAGAAGGTTTCCTTGGATTTTGCCATTAGAGCGTGTTAGTTGTATAAAATTGCCGTGTGAAATAGTAGGATGGAAGGCAACTTACAATAACGTTGGCGTGAATCAGGGTACAAAGATACGAAAAACTTACTGATGTCGCTTGGTCGGTTCCCAGACTGAAGAGCGGATACCTCTTAAAAACTTAATGAGGCCCAAAAACAAGGCCAGGTTCATGCTGACAAAATGAATGATGTAGCGCAAAAACACAACATGCGTTTGTTGTTTTCTAGCGATGTAATCGACAACGAACGTAATTGGGATCATGATTAAAATGAAATAGCAGATGCTGTAAAACCAAGAATGATCTGCCTGGCTAAGAATCTGAAGGATCATGAAGACCAAAAATACTGGGATGATCCAGCGCAATACTTTGTGAGAGAAGAAGGCAAACGAAAGCCCATTGAATTTGAGTAATTGGCGCCAAAAACGCGTCAGGTTTTGGAAATTACCCGCTGAAATACGGATTTTTCTTTTGAATTCTACACTGAGGTCATTGGAAACGTCTTCTAGAACAACCGCTTGGGGTTCATTGATGCATTTAAAGCCTTTTTCAAGGCAAGTCATGTTGATATAGAAATCATCGACTAAAAAGTGCTTCGGAATAGGAGAGAAGCATAGCTTTCGAAAAGCAAAACAGCCGCCAAACGGGCCCATCATGGCTCCCCAAAGTTGGCCCTCGGCTTCTTTAATTTTTACTTCTCCTGCAATGTATTCGGATTCAGGCATGGAAATCCCGGTGTTTTTGAGCCCGTAGTTTTTCATGCGGGTATCTACTAAGCCGATGGATGGATCAATAAAATGCTGACTCAGGGCGCTCAGCGTATCTTTGGTAAACAGCACGTTGGCGTCGGTGAGTACGATGATTTCGTGGCTGGCACTAGGTACTAAGGCATTGACAATTTGAATTTTACCCTGGCGCTCTGTGAAGTGCTTCACCTTGTAATTCGGGAATTTATCTGTAAAGGATGCTGCTATGATGCCACTGAAATCAGAAGAAGCATCGATGCCTACAATGATTTCGAGCAACTCAAGGTCATAGGCACTATTTAGAATTGAATTGAGTTTCTCTGCTAATACTTGTTCTTCGTTGTGAGCCGGAATGATGATGCTTAAGGCAGGTTTGTGTGTCAGCATGGATCTTTGTGAACCCAAACCTTTTTTGCGCTGTAAAAACTTCAGCAAAAATGGGTAGAGCACATAGCTGTGCAAAATAAAAACAAAACCTAACCAAAAGAAGATACTCAACATCTAGGCAATATTAAGGATAATTTTAGAGTTGTTTGAGGATGTGTAGTAAATCAGCCTGAACTTTTTGAGGATAAAAATGCTGCTGATAATAACTGAAATTTGCGGCACCGTCTTGCTGCATTAGTTCAGGGGAATGGAGCAGTTCGAGACACTCTTGAGCAAAGCTATTTGGGTCTTGATGCAACTTTTTATAAGCAAAGGCATCTAGGCCTTCAGCAGATTTTTGGGTCAGGACCATTGGTGCGCCCACGCTCATGGCCTCGAGTACTTTCATCTTTACACCTGAGCCCGCCTGCAAGCCACTGATAAACAATCCGTTATTTACAATGAACGCTTTGGAATCTGGGACAAAACCATGGCACTGAACCCCTGGTATTTGCCATCTTGTAATTTGATCAGAGCCTTTACCTGCAACATGAAAAACTAAATTTGGCATTTCTTTTCTAAGCGTAGGTATAACCTTGGTAATGATCCAGTCAACTGCCTCAATGTTGGGTTGCCAATCAAAGGCACCAATAAAACACAAGGCTTGATTCTTAGCATTGGAGCGTTCAGTTGGTTCTTCAATCGAGGAAGGTAAATAACGAATAGAGGTTAGGGTCTGGGACTCCATGTTTTGGGCGTCTTGCCCTGAAATGCTTAAAATCAAGTTGAGCCCACCTTGATCTTCACTCCAGCAACTGCGTTCGGCCCATTTCAGGCTGTATGCCAATTGCAAAAGATACCAACGCTTCAAGAAGTTCTTGGTGTTTTTAGCGAGGTCTTTCCAGATTTGATGTTCAATATTATGAGATCTGTAAATGAGTTTGGCTTGTGTAGATCCTTTTAAATACTTCGCATAGATAGCCGTAAACAGACTCTCAAAAATGATGTAGTCGTATTGATGTTGCTTGTCTAGTTTTTTGAGTGCCTCGGTAATTTCTGCAGTGTAAAAACGCGTGAGGTTATAAGATTCTTGCTTGAAAAGCGCATACAGCGCTGGCAAGGGTTTCACCTTAGTGTCAATATTATGGTGGAATAAATTGAGTTTAGCGTGTTTTGGGAACTGCTCTGCAGCAAATGGATGCTTGTGGGTTGAACAACTGAAGTAATCGAGCTGCTCGAGGCCGGGTAGGGCTAAAGTATCTGAAAGCAACCTTGCCATAGCCAAACAACCACCGTCTAGGATGGGGTAAGGAGGTTTGTGGCTGACAATCAGGATTTTCATATGATTTTTTTATCGAGAATGGCTGCTCTAGTGAAAAGAAAAGCCACAGGTGTAAAGACAAAGGCGGCAAGCCACATACCAAGCATGGGTGAAATCGAACCGGTATCCGCTAAATTATCACCAATAGAAATCAGGATAAAATAAAGCATAAAAATGAGTGCAGCAATCACGACCGGAGCGCCGAAACCACCTTTTTTGATGAGAGCGCCTAAGGGTGCGCCCACAAAGAATAAGACTATGATAGAATAGGTCAGGGCAAACTTGCGATGAAACTCTATCCAGTAGAGTGTGGTTTCGCGGTCGAGTGCTTCGGTGTTTTGTTGTTGCATTTGAAGTTGCTGCTGATTTCTGCGAATTTTTGAAAGCGCCAAAGTGCGGGCAATTCGCAATGAGGAAGCATCGAGTTCGGAATAACTTTTAACGGGTACCTTCGGTAATGTTTGTAGAGAAGGGTCGTGAATTTTAGAAGGTAAAATTTGAGCATTCAGGCTTAAATAAGCACGCGTAGTTTGCAAGCCAAAAAGTTGTTGGAATTGAACGCGTTTTTTGTCTACGCTGTCTAGGGCTGCATTGATCTGAAATACATTGAGCATTTCGTATTTGTCTGTGAAAAGATCTTCTTTGGAGCGGTTCAGGTCAAGACCTTCGATGTCGAGTTTGTAGACCCCTTGATCAAAGGTAGAGATGCGCGACGGCCGGTCTGAAGGGTTGGTCAAGACACCGCTTTGCAAATACATGGGTGTTTGAATTTCAAGCTCTTCGAGAATACTGCCGTTCTTTAAATCAAGAAAGAGGTAGCGTCCATTTACCGATTTATAAACAGTTGCTTCTTGAGCCCTAACCGTTCTGAGTTGGCTAGGCTGGGTGTAGTCGTGGATGGTCACGCCTTGGCAGCGATTGCCTTTTAAAGAATCGATTTTAATGGCAAAACCTTCAAAATGCTTGGAGTAAACGCCAGGGGTGAGCAGCGTTGAGATTTTTTTGTTCTGAATGTCATAAATAAGAGTGTGCCACTTTAGGTTTGCTGCGGGTATGACAAAATTGGCAAAAAGAAAGGTCGAGACAGCGATTATGCCCACAATGACAATTAAGGGGCGCATGATGCGCAACAAGGAAAAACCGCTCGATTTCAGGGCTGTAAGCTCGTTGTGTTCGGCTAAATTACCGAAAGTCATGAGTGAAGAAAGCAAGATGGCTAAGGGTAGAGCTAGCGGAATTAGACTTGCCGATACATAGAAAAGCAATTCTAGAATGACCCAAACACTAAGGCCCTTACCCATGAGGTCGTCGATGTAAACCCAGAAAAACTGTAAGATGAGCATGAACATCGAGATCAGGAGTGTCACGATGAAAGGCCCAGTAAAGGCTTTTAGGCTAAAAAGGACCAGTCTTTTCAAGCAAAAGGTGTTTCGGCAAAATTAAGAATTTAAGTCAGAATTAGGCGCCAATAATTCTTTTGAGCTCAGAAATTGCCTGATTCCAGAGGGCTAAATTCCCTTCTTTGTCTGAGGGGTTAGCGAAGTCTGTGATGTGCAAGATGACGGAGTTGGTCATGGGGTCAATGATGTACGAGAGTTCAAAGTAGGTTTCTAGGCCTTCTTCTTCGTCCTCGAGCCATTGAAAACGAATTTTGGAGTTCATTTTATAGAGTAGCAAACGTGCTTGCTCTTCGTTGCCGTCCCATTCAAAAGTGTAGATGTCGTCTTGGACTTTGACGTCGTCGGCAAACCAGTCTGAGAGGCCGTCGGGGGTGGTAATTAATTTTTCTAAAACGCGCGGAGAGGTTTTGAGAAGAAACTCTAGTTTGTATTTTTCTTTTGTTAACCCCATATTAATTATACATTTGCTGTCTTTAAAGATACTAAAAATTCGTCAATGACCACACAAAATCGTTCGGAAAAGCTAGGTAATCAGTTTTTTAAGTACCGCGGACAAATCCCTGTCTTGTTTTTCTTGCTTGCTTTTTTCTTGATGCATTATTTTCCTGCGCAAAACAAATGGCTTGACCAAAGCAATACTTTAATTGCCGTTTCTTTAGTCATTCTTGGGCATCTTATCAGAGCTTTAGCGGTAGGGAAACGCGCTGCGCACACTTCAGGTAGAAACCGCGACGAACAAGTGGCAGAAGCCTTAAATTCTACAGGTATTTATTCTATGGTGCGTCATCCGTTGTACCTCGGAAATATTACAACCTACATGGGTTGGGTTGTTTTTACTGGCATAGATTGGCTGATTCCTGCTATGTTAATTGGCTTCTTGTTTTATTACCGCTTCATCATATATGCGGAAGAGCAATTTTTAACGCGCAAATTTGGTCAAGACTACCTCGATTGGAAAAGTGCTACCCCGCTTTTGTTGCCGGCATTCTGGAAATTCAAGGCCAACCCACAGCCTTTTTCTTTCAAAACTGTGTTAGAAAATGAATATTCAGGCATTGCTGCATCTATGACCACTGCATGGGTGCTTTTAGCTTTTCAATGGTATGTGCTTGGGAAATTTCAAGAGAAGAGCCTGTTGATTTTAGCCATGGCGCTTTTCATTGCCGTATTTACTTTGGGGCTGCGTTATTTGAAAAAGAAAACACAGTTCTTTAAGGTTTAAATTTTCTTCGCTTTAAAAGGTAAACCCAATGCTTCTTTATTTGAAGCGCTTTTCTTTATTCTGTCACATCAAAAACCTGGCGCTGTTGTAAGCTGCGTCCTAAGGTGAGTTCATCTGCATATTGCAGTTCAGAACCCACTGCAATTCCGCGAGATATTCTTGTGATCAGTACCTCATAGGGTTTTAACTTCTTAAAAAGGTAATAGTTGGTGGTATCACCTTCCATAGTTGGGCTTAAAGCCAAAATTACTTCCTTGATCGCTTGCGTTTCAAGGCGCTCTAGTAACCTTGGAATATTAAGGTCTTGCGGCCCGACACCATCCATTGGGGCAATAAGGCCACCCAATACATGGTACAGCCCTTGGAACGAAGCAGTGGCTTCAATGGCCATGACGTCACGGATGTCTTCTACAATGCAAATTAATGAAGGATCTCTTTTAGGATTGTTGCAAATATGACACACCGGCACATCTGTGAGGTTACCGCAATTAGAGCAGCGCAATACTTTGTCTTGCAAGTTGGAAATAGCCGACACAAAATCTTGAATTTCAGGCTCTGAACGCTTGAGTAAATCAAGCGCCAAGCGCAAAGCACTGCGTCTGCCAATGCCAGGTAGACTTGCAATTTGATCAACGGCTGCTTCTAAATGCTGAGATGGAATTTGCATGAATGTAAAATTAACGATTCTTTTTACGCGACACCTTTAAAACACTAACTTTGCAACATGGCCCTGAAGGAACTCAATATTCGCAACAAGCGTGCGCGCTTTGAATTTCACCTCGAAGAAGTTTTCGAGGCGGGTATTGTGTTGTCGGGTACTGAAATCAAGAGCATCCGCAATGGAAAGGCCAGTATTCTGGAATCTTACGGTATTTTCGATAAGGGCGAGGTGTGGTTGCGCAACATGCACATCACCGAATACGAAAACGGTTCTTTTTATAACCACAAACCGCGTGCTGATCGCAAATTGTTGTTGCTGCGCAAAGAAATAGTGCGCATAGAGAAGTTCTTAAAAATCAAAGGAAACACTTTGGTTCCTCTCAAATTATTCTTGTCAGAAAAAGGCTGGGTAAAGGTCCAGATTGCTTGTGGAACGGGTAAAAAACTCCATGACAAGCGTCATGACCTCAAAGAAAAGGATGACAAGCGCGAGATGGATAGGATGATGAAACGCTAGAACTGATGAGCGTCCAAAGGACTTACTAGTCTTTGATGACCGGATATCCTGGATATTTCTTTTTATCGAAAACAAACTTAGCGTCGTCTATTTCAGGATTAGCTGTAAACTTAGTAACAACGTAGGTCATGACGGTACCGTCTTTGGCTTTCATGCTTGCTTTCAATAATTCGTTTTCAGTCTTAGAAATGTAAAGCACTATGGTGTGGTATTCTGCCTTTGCTGGCACTTTAGGATACAAGTTAATGACGTGTACAGCCTGGCCGTTGAGTTTGTCTTCGTGGTCGTATTTGTTTTTAAAACCCGTTTCCCAGATGGTCATGAGTTTTTTAGGGTTGATCGATTCTTCGTCGTTGGTGTTGGCATCTGATTCATAAACCGAGCGCTCGTCTTTTACGATAGTCCAGGTTTTGATACCGTTACAAATCATGGTGTTGTCACCATAAGAAGCGTAGAATTTATTGCCTTTTACCCAGCCTTTTCCGATTTCATTTTCATTGGTGCCGGTAGTGGTGTTTTTCACACTTGCCGAAAACTCAATGTAAAATGATTTCATGCCCTTCATTTTGGTAGAAAGGCGATCTAAAATTCCTTGTGCCTTAGCATCTTGAGCCGAAACATTTAATGAAAAGAAGGAAATAACTAGAGAAAGTAGTAAAAAGCGCATATTGAAAATTTACAGTGCAAATATCAGAAATTATGCCAAATAGACGAAATGTTTATCAACCAATAAAACGATTTGCCTCTTCTTGATTAGGAACCCGACAACTATCAGTCTTGCCAAACCATTGATAGCGGCGCTTGGCGACTTGTTTATAAAGGAAATCACGCAGGAAACGCGGTGCTATCCAGGCCAGCTGTGACCAATGAAAGCGTCCGTAAAGCTTTTTGAAAATGAGTAAAACAGCAGTGCTTTGTTGGAACCACGCGCCGTTGTCATAAAGCGCAATACTGTGCTCAAGAGGAATAGAGACACCCTCCTTCGAAATATATGAAGGTAAGCCTTGGTAACTTGAAAAGGTAAAAACTTGCTTTTGGTCTGCTTTAAGAATAAAATTTACCCAACGATTACAAAGCACACAAACACCGTCAAAGACAATGAGTGGGCCTTGCACTGCGGTATTATTTTGTGCTTTTGTCATGAACGGCAGGAAGCTCTAGCTTTTTAGGATCTTTGACCTTTTCATTGAGTAGCGCCAAATCAAGGACTTGTTGCATTTTTTCTACGAAATGGAATTGCAAACCCTTGAGGTATTGTGCCGGAATTTCATCGACATCTTGTTTGTTCTTGGCGCACAAAATGATTTCTTTGATGCCAGCTCTCTTGGCAGCTAATATTTTTTCTTTGATACCTCCTACAGGCAAGACTTCCCCTCTGAGTGTGATTTCACCGGACATTGCTAAGTTTTTGCGCACCCTGCGTTGTGTAAACAAAGAGGCGAGGGCTGTTAGCATTGTGATACCTGCGCTTGGACCATCTTTTGGAGTAGCACCTTCAGGCACGTGGACATGCACGTTGTAGGCATTGAAAAGTGCGGCGTCTAGGTTGAGTAAATGATGATTACTCTTTAGAAACTCAAGGGCAATAACCGCAGATTCTTTCATGACGTCTCCTAGATTTCCGGTCAGTGTAAGTTTTCCTGCTCCTTTAGAAATCAGAGATTCAATAAATAAGATATCTCCGCCGGCTGCTGTCCAGGCCAAGCCTGTTACAACACCAGCTACTTCGTTGTTGTCGTATTTGGTGCGGGTTCTGCCAGCGCCTAAAAAGTCAAAGAGGTCGTTTTCTTGAATGCTGGTTTCAAAAGTTTCTTCCATGGCTATTTGGCGTGCTCGGTTGCGCACCAATTTGGCAACAATTTTATCGAGGCCCCTCACACCAGATTCAAAGGTGTAGGACTCAATGATTTTTTGCCAGATTTTTTTGTCGAGGTCGAGGTCTTTTTTGGTGATGCCGTGTGCAGCTAATTGTTTGGGCAAAAGGTGTCTTTTGGCAATTTCTACCTTTTCTTCAAGGGTATAACCATTGACTTCAATGATTTCCATGCGGTCTAGCAATGGCCCTTGAATTTGAGACAGGTTGTTAGCAGTAGCAATAAATAAGACTTTAGATAGATCAAATTCGGTTTCTACATAGTTGTCATAGAAATTGCCATTTTGCTCAGGATCAAGGACTTCAAGTAGGGCAGAAGAAGGGTCGCCGTGATTGCTACGCCCCAATTTGTCGATTTCGTCAAGGACAAAAACCGGGTTTGCGGATTCGGACTTCTTGAGGTTTTGCATGATGCGCCCTGGCATGGCGCCAATATAGGTTTTACGGTGCCCTCTAATTTCAGCTTCGTCATGGAGGCCACCCAAAGACATGCGGACGTATTTTCTGCCCAATGCTTCGGCAATCGATTTGCCTAAAGAGGTTTTACCAACTCCTGGAGGCCCATAGAAGCACAAGATTGGCGCTTTCATGTTGCCTTTTAATTTGAGTACAGCTAAGTATTCAAGGATGCGTTCTTTGACCTTTTCAAGGCCAAAATGATCGCGTTCTAAGATTTTTTTGGCTCTTTTGAGATCGAGTAGGTCGGTGGTGAATTCTCCCCATGGTAAGTCTAGTAAAAGATCGAGGTAGTTGAGTTGCACGGTGTATTCCGCTCCTTGCGGATTCATGCGCTGCAATTTGTCGAGTTCTTTTTGAAAAAGCTTGGAGACGCGGTCGTCCCATTTTTTAGTGAGTGCGCGCTGTTCGAGTTCGCGGACGTCTTGGATTTGTGGGTTGTCTCCGAGTTCGTCTTGGATGGTGCGCATTTGCTGATGCAAAAAGTACTCGCGTTGTTGTTTGTCGAGGTCTTTGCGCACGCGGTTTTGAATCTCGTTTTTCATTTCGAGCAGTTGTACTTCTGCAGTGAGGTGCTCAAGTACCAAAAGCACGCGTTTTTTCATGTCCATTTCTTCGAGCATGGCCTGTTTCTTAGAAACATCGGCATTCATGTTGGAGGAAATAAAATTGACTAAAAACGTTGGGCTATCAATGTTGCCGATGGCAAATTGCGCTTCGGAAGGAATGTTTGGACTTTCTCTGATGATTTGTAAGGCGAGGTCTTTGATGGTGCTGAACATCACCTCTAGCTCTTTATTGGCAGGGTCAAGGGGCAATTCGGAAAGCACCTTGACTTTTGCTTTCATGTAAGGCTCTGTTTGGGTAGCTTGCAGCATTTCAAATCGACGCTTCCCTTGGATAATGACTGTAGAACTACCATCGGGCATTTTGAGCAAGCGAATGATCTGGGCAACGGTTCCAACTTGATGAAGATCAGCAAATTGAGGCGCCTCGACATCTTGATTTTTTTGAGAAACCACACCAATGATCTTAGAACCTTTATTAGCTTCTTGGATCAATTTGATGCTTTTGTCTCGGCCAACGGTAATGGGAATAACCACACCCGGAAACAACACATTGTTGCGCAAAGGCAAGATTGGGAGTTCGTCTGGGAACTCTTGCTTGTTCATGTGTTCTTCTTCTTCAGCAGTAATTAGTGGAATAAATTCAGCGTCTGAATCGTAGCCGGACATACCAAAAAAACCGTGGTCAAATAATTCGCTCATAATATTGAAAAGTATCGGACAGTTTGGCAGAAAGTAAAGTGCCTGCCTGACAAAAGCCCGCTTGTTTTAATTTACAGGTTAGGTTTCAAGGAATATGCCAAAAGAATGGTACTGCTAAAAAGTCAGTACATAATAGGCTAGTCAACTTGTTTGGAAAGCGTTTCAAAAATTTCTTGATCAGCGGCTGTAAAATCTATTTTTCTTCTGGACATCATGGCTTTGGCAGCTTCTATGGCCTTGCTGAGTTGAAATGCATCTGTTTGCGCATCGCTCACCCAAGAAAAAGAAGGAATAAATTTATCGGGAAAGCCACTGCTGAAAATGTTGGCAGAAACGCCAATGACTGTTGCTGTATTTAATTGGACATTGATGGCTGTTTTGGAGTGGTCACCCATACAAACTCCCATGAACTGCAAAGGTGTTTTGATTTGCGCTTGGTGTTCATAGCTGTAGGTATTGATCAAACCATAATTATTTTTAAGATTGGAGCAATTGGTATCTGCACCAAGATTACACCATTCGCCAAGTAAGGCATTTCCAATAAAGCCATCGTGACCTTTGTTGGTATAGCCGTAAAAAATACTGTTGCTAACCTCGCCTCCAATGCGGCATTCTGGGCCGATGGTCGTAGCGCCGTAAATTTTGGCACCCATTTTAATTACAGCACCATCAAGAATGGCTAAGGGGCCTCGCAACAAAGCGCCTTCCATGATTTCTACATTTTTCCCAATATAAATAGGGCCAGTTTTTGTATTTAAAATTGCACCTTCAACAACTGCTCCCTCCTCGATAAAAAGTTGGTCAGTGGCGCCAATCAAATTGTTGCTTTTCGATAATTTACCCGACTGACGACCGCCTGTGGCCAACAAAAAGTCTGCTTTTAGAACGGCGTCGTTTTGTTCAAATAGATCCCAGCGTTCTTTGAGTATGATTGGGTTTTCGCCCGTATAATTGATTTTTGAAAGCGCTTCGCCGTTGGTCGCAAGCCAAAGTTCATTACTGTACAAGCTGGTGTTTTCCGGCAAAGCTTGAAGGGCAGCAGCGAGCTCTTCGTTGGGCAGCACCTGAGCATTGATTTTAATACCCTCAACGGCTGGGAATTTTGCCTGTAAATAGGCTTCAGTTTCAAATCCGATTGCTGCCTCTGGGAACCATTTTGACCAGCGCTCAGCATTGGTGTAAATGCCGCAACGCAAAGCTCCAACAGGACGTGTGAGGGTTAGTGGTGCAAATTTTAAATGTGCTTGATGATCAGCGAGGAGCAGTTTCATGAGTTGAACTTTTAAATACAAAGCTACTAAGAACCAAGAGTAAAAACGTCAGGGCACCGTTGATGAGTAACATTTCTTTGCCAAACTGAAACTTTTCTCCAAAAATAGCCGCATTTTGACTCAGTAAGTAACACAGAATAGGGGCGCCTAAAACAATGAAAGGAATGCTATTGGTATGCACCTTGAGTTTGGTTAAAATGCCAAAACTGAATAAGCCAAGTAAGGGCCCGTAGGTGTAGCCGGCAATTAAGAAAATCAGATTCACGATGTTTTTATCGTCAACAGCTTTAAAGATAAATACCAAAATGGTGAAAAGCGCTGCAAAACTCAAATGAACCCAACGCTTGAGTTTTTGGCGTTTGACTTCATCAAAACCCTTGCGTTCAATGCCAATGATGTCAATACAAAAGGAGGCGGTCAGTGCCGTGATAGCGCCATCTACTGACGGGAAGAGAGCAGAAATCAAGCCAATGATAAAGATGATGAAAACCCCAAAAGGCAGGTAGTTTTGGACAATATGCGGAAAGAGGTCATCGGGTGCAATTTGCAAGCCGTTTTTCTGAGCAAACATAACCAAAACACTCCCTAACAATAGAAACAGTGCATTGACAAGCAGCAGCGTGAAGCTGAATACCACCATGTTTTTTTGTGCATCCTTAAGGGTCTTGACACTGATATTTTTTTGCATCATTTCTTGATCAAGCCCCGTCATAGCAATAGTAATAAAGGCGCCACCTAGGAAGTCTTTCAAGAAAAAATCACTGGCATTGGGGTCAGTGCTCCAGATTGAAGTGAGGTTTTGAGCGCCTAGCTCGGTCCAAAGCGTTGACCAGCTCAAACCTAAATTTTCTTGCAATGAAATAATACAAATGACCAAAGCCAACAGCATAAAGAAGGTTTGCAAGGTATCGGTCCAGACGATTGTTTTGACGCCACCTTTGAGCGTGTAGGCAAGAATCATTAGGACAATTAGAAGTGTAGCCTGCCAAAACTCAAGACCTAATGGTTTAAACACAAAGAGTTGCAAGACATTGATCACTAAATAAAGCCTAACTGTAGCGCCCAATGTGCGAGATAAAATAAAATATGCCGCGCCCCAGATATAAGCTTTTAAACCCAACCTGAGCTCTAGGTATCTATAAATTGAATTGAGTTGATACTTGTAATAAAGTGGCAACAACACATAAGCCACCACAAAATAGCCTGCAAAAAAACCAAGCACTAATTGGTAGTAATGCCAAGCCCCCATGCTCACTGAGCCCGGAACCGAAACGAAAGTGACGCCAGACAACGAGGTGCCAATCATGCCGAAGGCAACTAAATACCAAGGGCTTTTTTTATCGCCGGTAAAAAAACTATGGCTAGTGGCATTTTTCGAGGTGAAATAAGCGATGGCCAAGAGCAACAGAAAATAAAGGACTAAAATTCCAGGTAAAAGCAATGTGTTCATGTTGTAAAAATAAGAGAATTATACATCCTAGACTTGCTAGAATAGCGAAAGAACTATCTTTGCCAAAAAATAGAAGATGGAAATTTGGATTGTACTTTTTGCCTTTTTGTTTGTCAGTTTACTGACTGTTGGCTTGGTTTATTTGTTCTTAAAGCGCCAGCACGACACGGATATTTGGCGCATGCAAAGCCAACTCAAGGAGCAAAAACAAACCTTCTATTTACCAAGTAAACTCGAGGCATATCAGCGCCTTATTCTCTTGTTAGAGCGCTTGCATCCGGCACATTTAACCCTCAGAGTTTTACAGGTTCAGGCAACAGCCAAGATGCAACAAACGGTGCTGATTCAGACCGTGCGCGATGAATTTGAGCACAATATTGCGCAACAACTTTTTGTTTCAGAACAAGCCTGGAGAGCGGTTGTGCAATCCAAAGAAGAAGTCATTAGAGTCATCAATATGGCAGCTAGCACCCTAGACAACACAGCAACTGCTACAGACTTAGGTGCAAAAATTCTAGAAATCACGGCGCAGCTTCCACAATTTCCAACAGAAATCGGTGCAGCGATCTTAAGAGAAGAATTCAGGGCGCAAGGGCTTTAATTGGCCTTGGTTTTTAATTTTTCCTGAATAAAGGCAAAAACCATCGGAAGCAAAGACAGTCCGATGATGCCAAAAATTACCGTTTCAAAGTTCTCACGTACGAAACTGAGGTTGCCAAAAAAGTAGCCAAGTAAAGTCAATGAAATGACCCAAATGGTGCCGCCAAAAGCATTAAACCTAAAGAAAGTAGGGTAGCGCATCTGGGCAATTCCCGCGACAAAGGGAGCGAAAGTCCTGACGATAGGGACAAACCTGGCAATAATGATGGTTTTGGGGCCATGTTTCTCAAAAAACGCATGGGTTTTGTCGAGGTGCTTGTCATTGATCAGTTGGTAATTCTTGATTTTGACCTTCGCTAGCTTTAGCCCAAAGTGTTTTCCGATCAAATAATTGACAGCATCACCAGCTATTGCAGCAACAATAAGTAAGCTGAGCACCACCCATAAATTGAGTTGGGCCATTTCGTTTTCTTGCATGACACCAGCACAAAAAGTTCCGGCAGCAAAAAGCAAAGAGTCTCCGGGTAACAGCGGCATAAACACCAAACCGGTTTCTACGAAAATGATTAAAAATAAAATGGCGTAAATCCAGATGCCGTAGTCTTGAATCAGCAAAAACAAATAAGCATCGATGTGCAAGATGAAATCAAAAAGTTGTAAAATCCCACCCATTTTATTCGCAGCTTAAATGAGGAGCAACATCTGAAATCCAGGCATTGAGGCCACCGGTTAAAATGTACAAGTTAGTTGCATCGAGTTCAGTTTCAATGAAATTCACTAAAGCTTCAGCGCGCTTACCAGACTGACACATCACGACAATTTGTTCGTGTTGGGCAATACTCGGAAACTTGCTTGCAAATTCAGCCATCGGGATGCGCAGTGCCTCAATTTGACAATTTTGGTATTCGTAAGGCTCTCTGATGTCTACAAGTAAGAGGTCTTTTTTCGCCTCTTGTGCCAAGTGAACTTCCTTTGGGCTCAGTGCTTTCATGGATTCAAAATTTTCACAAAGATAAAATTCTTGTTCAATATTTTCATTTGTGAAGGCACCCCATAGTAGGTCTCGAATCCTTGACACAGCAATTGCGTTTTATTTGAAGATTGCTTTGCAAAAAACTGCAAGCAGCCCTGGGCTTTAATGGCTACTATTTGTTGTTGTTTTAGCTGAAAAACCTCATGTGTTTGATAGTTCAAGATGCGGCCAAAACTCAATTCAGCTAAAAAGAAGACGCTGAATGCAGCGGCCAGGCGTTGCTGAGATAAATTCAAACCCCGCTGCCAATAATAGAGCAAAAGCCAAACGCCGAAAACCCATAGAAAGGAAAAGGAAAAACCTTGCACCAAAGCGCCGGGTAGCTTGGCGAAAAAATCCATGATCAGTAAGAGCAGCTCAATGCTTTTCTCGAGTATCCAACCAAAAATAATATTCAGCTGCGGCAATAGTGCAACTAGCGGAAACAGCATGCCGAGCACTAAAATAAAACTCGACAAACTCATTAAAAACAAATTGGCTAATGCAAAGTAATTTGGAAAGCTATGAAAGTAATATAGACTCAAAGGTGCGGTACTTAAGGTGGCGGCTAAGCCTAGAGCAGTACCTTCCCAAAGTGTCTGTAAGTAAGACCAACGAAAATGTAAGTAGGCCGAAATCTTTGGGTACAGCAAAAAGATGCCCCACATGGCCATATACGAGAGTTGAAAACCAAGATCAAACAGTAAAAGCGGGTCAAACAAAAGCAACAAAAAAGCGGAGAAATAGAGCAGTAGCAATGATGAAACTTGCTTGCCGCTCAGTTGGCCAAGCAAGAGAAATGTAAACATTACAACGCTTCTGAGTACAGCTGCTGACAAACCGGTTAAAAAAGCGTAATACCAAATCAGTATCAAAAGAAAAATGATCACACTTCGTCTGGGAATCCAAGACCCCAAGTACGCGCAAACCTGGAGCAGTACATTGATAAGTAGGGCAATGTGCATACCGGAAACCGCCATAATATGCATGGAGCCCGTACCTTGAAACGCCATTTTTGAGGTCGCATCCACACCACTGCGATCACCGATAATCAGCGCAATAGCGACATCTGCAGCTTCTCCATCGAGAAATCGCTCAAAAAGTTTTGTAAAAGATGCGCGCTGCTGGGCTAAAAGATGCCGCCAATGAGTATTTTCTGGCCTTGAAAAGCGCCTTATTATATCAGAACTGTCTAAATAGGCCACATGGGTAATTCCTTTCAACTGTAAAAAGCGCTCCAGGTCAAAAGCACCCGGATAAGTTTCATTTTGAACCACCTCGGGTTTGCAAGAGATCCATAATTTTTCTTGAACAAACAAGGCTTGCTGCAAATTGGTATAAACTTGGATAGGAAGGGTTTTAGTTTTACCATACGGTTGAAAGTGAAAGGATCCAAAAAGCAATTGCCCATTAGTTTTTGCTTGCACTTCATCGATTTCGAGCAAACCAAAAATGCTTTTTCTTGGCTTAATTTTCCTGGTCTCACGAAAGGCTTGTTGAACCAAAAATTGTTGCCAAAATCCGAGTGCAAAGAAAGAAAACGGCAATAAATAGGCCCTCAGCCAAACGGAATACTTACTGAAAATAGTAAACATCCAAAGTAGCAACATGAAAGCTGAAAAAAAGTAAAGAAACTTGAGTGTTGCTTCCGTAAAAACACGGTAGTCGGCCAAATAAAGACCTCCAATAAATGGTATTAAAAAAGCCAGCCAATGCGCACCAATTGCTTTTGGTGTCGGCTTTATTTGTTCAAACATAAGCGCAATTTAGAGGTAGAATTTTCCTGCGCTGTATTTGATTTTTTCGGTGAGTAAATGAGGCCTAATGATGGATTCTAGGGCTGCTTTGCTACAAAAGAAATGTTGCTGTAGCTCTTGTAAAGATTTGGGTTCAGCTAAGAACGCAAAAAGATTTTCATCATGGAGCGAAATGGGGCGACACACATCGCATTTGCCACAAACCTGTGCTTCTTGGCCAAAATATTGAATTAGTTGCTGACTCCTGCACTGCGCTTTTCTGCAGTAAACTTGCATCAACTGAACCTTTGCCGTAGCCGTATTTTTCTGATTCAGGTAAATTTCTGGCCTTAGATTAAAGTAAGATTCAGGCAGGCGCTCTGTTGTAAAAGTAAGCACGGGTAAATTGCTTTTCTTACTGTATTCGATAAGGCCATTTTTTTGCATGATTTCCATCAGTTCATCTAAACGCTTTTCTGTCAAATTTAGTCTCTGACAGATTTTCTGCTCATGAATGGCTGTGAGTTGATCAAAAAGCCCTGGGTAGGACCTGATCAATAAGGTGCAAAGTGTTTGAAATTGTGGGTGCTGAATTTGAAAATTATAAAGCACTTCATTGCTTACGATAATTTGAGCGCGCGTTTGCTGAAAAAAACTTTCAGACAAACTGATGTTTCCGTTTTGTTCGAGCAACTTTAAGGCATAAAAAACCTCTTGTTCTTTGAGCTCAAAGGTTTGAGAAAAGGCAGATAAATCGAAAGGATATGCTTCGTCTTTGCCAGAACCAACGGCAATTTTAAGGTAATTAGCCAGTGCTCTGTAAACATATAGTACGCGTTCTGGCGCCGGAAAGCGTTGGATGTTTTGTGCTGCTAAACCTTCTAAGTCTGCGTCATTGTAAAAGAGTAGGGCGTAGGCTGCTGCTGAGTCTCGGCCCGCTCGACCCGCTTCTTGAAAATAAGCTTCGGGGGATGCAGGTACATCGTAGTGCAGCACAAAACGCACATTAGGTTTGTCAATGCCCATACCAAAAGCATTGGTAGCCACCATAATCCTGCGTTTTTCTGAAAGCCAATCTTTGAGCATTTGACTGCGCTCGGTAGCCGTCATGCCACCATGATAGATCCCACAACTGATGCCGTTGGCCAATAATTGACGTGCAACTTCTTTGACATTTTTACGGGTTTGGCAATAGACAATACCCACTTCATTGGTTTGCGCACAGAGCGCAATAATTTCAGTGATTTTATTTTCGGCATGCCGCACCAAGTATTGCAGGTTTTCCCGATTGAATGGCGCTTCTAAAACCACCGCTTTTGGTATGGTCAATTGCGTCAGGATATCGCTTTGTACTTGCTTGGTAGCCGTTGCAGTTAGCGCCAAGATCGGGACATCTGGTTGTAATTGGCGCAGCTTAGAAATTTGGCGAAAAGCTGGCCTGAAATCATGGCCCCATTCAGAAATACAGTGTGCTTCATCGACCACCAACAAAGAGATTTTCATGCGTTTGAAGCGCTCAATAAAAAGTGTAGATTGCAACCTCTCGGGAGAGGTGTATAAGAAATCAAGGCCGCCAAAACGCGCGTTGTCAAGGGTTTGATCGAGTTCTTTGTAAGACATCCCGCTGGTGATCGCTTTGGCACGGATGCCTTTTTGTTGCAGCTGTTCTACTTGGTCTTGCATGAGTGCAATCAAAGGAGAAACCACAATGCAAATGCCTTCTCTTGAGAGCGCCGGCACTTGAAAGCAAACAGACTTCCCGCCACCAGTTGGTAAAAGTGCTAATACATCTTTTCCTTCAAGAGCAGCTTCAATAATCGGCACCTGACTTGGTCTGAACTCAGAAAAGCCCCAATATTGTTGTAAAATTTGACGTGCGCCTTGCAATGATAAAATATACTTAGGTAAAAGCAATAAAAAAGTAAAGTTAAGGATTGTGTGAATAAGTTCAATAAGTTGTATGCTCGGTTAAATAGCCGTATATTCGCGCATCAATTAACAACATTATGTCCGCAGCAAGTACCGCTTTTACTGTGCACAAAGCAGCTCAAAGCAAAATTCAAAGTGTAGATTGGGATAACCTTCCTTTCGGTAAAATCTTTACCGATCACATGTTTGTCATGGAGTACGCTAATGGTGCTTGGCAACAAGGTGAAATCCTTCCTTTTGGCCCCATAGATATGCACCCGGCGATGTCTGCCATTCATTATGGTCAGTCTATTTTTGAAGGCATGAAGGCTTATCGCAATCAAGCGAACGAGGTTGTTTTGTTTCGCCCAGAACTCAACGCACAACGTTTTGCTGAATCTGCAGCGCGCATGTGTATGCCTGCTGTTCCTGAAGATTTATTCATCGCAGCTGTTAAACAATTGGTCCAGATGGATCAAGCTTGGGTTACTAACAAACCAGGCTACGCGCTTTATATTCGCCCTTTTATGTTTGCTACCGATGAATTTGTCGGCATCAAACCTTCTGATACATATAAATTTGTCATTATCAATTCTCCGGTAGGTGCTTATTATGCAGAGCCTGTCCGTGTTAAAATTGAAGAGCACTACACGCGTGCAGCCATTGGTGGCGTAGGAAGAGCAAAAGCTGCCGGAAACTACGGCGCTTCTTTATACCCGGCAAAATTGGCGCAGCAAGAAGGCTATCATCAGTTGGTCTGGACAGACGCCAAAACCCATAGCTTTATTGAAGAATCTGGCACCATGAACATCATGTTTGTCATGAACAATACGCTCATCACACCTTCTGAAGACGCTGACACCATTTTAAGAGGCACCACCAAAAGAACCGTGATTGAGGTTGCCAAGCAAATGGGAATTCCTGTTGAAGAACGCACTGTTTCTGTTGAGGAAATCATTACCGCAGCTAAAAACAACACTTTACAAGAAGTATTCGGCGCTGGAACTGCAGCTACTATTGCCCAAATTGCATTAATCGGTTACCGCGACGAAAAAATCGAATTACCTGCTCTTGAAACTCGACAAATTTCAAATCGCATCAAAGATTACCTCGATGCCGTGAAATCTGGAGAACAACCGGACACCAACCATTGGGTATTAAAAGTTTGCTAAGCGTGTGAAAAAGCAGGGCTCTGTGCATCTTTTTGCCATGCGGCTTCTTGTTTTTTTTCTGTTTGTCATCATCACCACTTTTTCTTGGGCGCAAGGCGCTGAAAATATGCGCGTCCAAGACGTTAAGGAAATCCGCTTGCGCAATGCAAAGCCTGACACCGTTTATGCTTCAGTAAAATACAGCGTTGCCGACTTCGAAATCGGTCAAGAAGATCAGTTGCTACTGCTCACCTATGAAAAGAACCTCGAGAAGGATGCGCAACTTCAGCTCATTTCAAATGACTCCGTACTTGCACTCAAGTCCATACCCGAGCGTGCAAAAGGCCTTTTTAGAGACTTTCGAGGTGAAATCCATGTGCTGACTGCTCAAAATATATATGGTTTAGCCTACGATAACGAAGGAATTACCTTAGGTCAGATTCCTAAAGATTACTTTTTCAAGTACATCACGCCGATCGTTGACACCAGCTACACAAAATTCTTCTATTCAAATTACACCGAAATCTATCCGGCATTTGAATATGGTAGTATTGACAAATTAGATTCTACCTACAAGCGTTTATTACACATCCAGGACGACCTCATGATGGAGTTGTATCGGTCAGAATACAAATGGGTAGATGTCAGAACAAAACTTTGGGCCAAAAACCTCGAATTACAAACGGGCTTAGACGCTGAAATTTATGTTGGAGCCAATTATTTTACGCAATCATTGTATTACGAGCCCGTCTATGCGCCTTTATTTCTAGTCCATGATACTATTTACATCTTTGATTACCCTAACAACTTGCTGCACAGTTTTTTAACCAACGGCGACAGCATTCAGACGGTAAAGCTGAACCATCACCTTAATGCCAAAAAGACAGGCTTTCGCAAAAACCTACAACTCGATCGTAAAACTGGAACTGTTTATGCCATCTATGAACAAGAGGGTTACAGCTATATTGGGCCCATCGATTTAAAAACAGGGGTTGTGAGTAAAAAGGTCAAGCTCGCCTTTCGCTATGTCGAAAAAATCAGGGTGCACAACAACGAGGTCTATTTTATATATCGACCCTTTGAATCGGCGCAAAATAAGTTCATTTATAAGCAGCAATTGCCTTTTTAGGCCTGTGTTGCCTTACTGCAATTCGATCCGAATCGAGACCGGTAAATGATCCGAATAACCACCTAAATATTTAGGTCCAGCATAAGTTCTGTTTGGAACAATTTGCCCCTTGTATTCTGTTAACAGATAAGGAAAGCTATGAATGGTACCGCTATTAGCTACAACTTTTAAATTGCCCTTGAACGTATTTTCAGAAACCATGATGTGGTCCAGTACATCCCATTCGTTTTTGTAATTATAAGACCCGCCGAAAGTATTGCTTTGCTTAGTAATTTGCGGATTTAATTTACCTGCAATTAATTGAGGGCCTGAATCTTGTGGGTGATCATTTAAATCTCCCATAAAGATGATTTTAGCAGCCGGATCTTGCTTTTGAATGGAGTCAATGAACTGAGCCGCGTGTTGTGCAGCAGCCATGCGTCTGGGTGCGCTTTCTTCAGCACCACCGCGTCTGCTTGGCCAATGATTGACCATTACATATAGGTTTTCTTTTTTGTATTGGTATTTGGCCCAAACGATATCTCGTGTACTTGGAGCGCTATCGCCAGGAATGACAAAGCGAATGCGTCCTGACTCTTTTAACTTGAGTAAGTCTTTTCTATAGAGCATGCCAACATCAATGCCACGCGCATCTGGGCTCTCGTAATGCACAATTCCGTAGCGTTTTTCTTGCCCTACTAAATCAGTGAGCACACTTTTGTTTTCGATTTCACAAACGCCCATGATCATTGGAAAATCTAAAGATTCCATGACCTGCCGAATATGCGTCAATTTAGCATTGTATTTCTCTGCATTCCATTGATTGGCTGCTCCGGGTAAAAATTCAGCGTCGTCATTTGGGCCATCAATGGTATCGAACAAATTCTCTACGTTATAAAAAGCCACATTATAGGCTTGCTGTGCAATAGCTGTATGAATGCTTGCCGTTAAAAGTAGGAGAAGGAGTAATTTTTGCATTTGTATTTTATTTTTTCAATTGAATTCTTTTGTGCTACCAGCTTCCGCCTGAGCCACCGCCGCCAAAACTTCCGCCGCCAAAACCGCCGAAGCCGCCGCCACCTCCTGAAGAACCTCCGCCAAAGCCACCGCCAAAACCTCCAAAATAAAAGAAGCCCGGACCACCTCTGCGTCCGCCAAAAGTTGTGCCGCCACCGCCGCCTCTTCTAATGACAAAAAACAAGACCACCAAGATAATTACCAAGCCGATTAAACCGCTGGTTAGTTTATCTTTTTGTACGTTATCGCGATAGGTTTTCTCGTTGTATTCTCCTTTAGCTAAGGCAATGAGCACGTCTAGTGCCTGATTGATGCCTTGTGCGTATTTCCCGTGTTTAAATTCAGGTAAAACCTCATGGGAAATGATATCTTGACATACTAAATCGGTAATTGCGGCTTCAAGCCCTCGGCCTGGTGCTAAATAAACCTGTCTGCCACCATTGGCTTTGGTGGGCTTGATTAAAAACACCAAACCGTTGTCTTTATCGACCTTTCCGACCTTCCAAGCTTCACCTAATTCTGTGGCGTAGTGCCAAGGTTCGTCTCCATTTAAGTCATCAACGATAACGATGGTAATTTCATTGCTCGTTTCTTGTTCAAAGCGATCAAGACGGGCTTCAATGGCAGCCTGCTCTTCTGGGCTAATAATTTGTTCTGAAGAAAAATTATTGAGAAAACAAGGAGGCTGAATGGGTTGGGGGTATTGCCCAAAACTATAGCTGAAAAGAAAACTCAGGACAACTAAAAAGGGGAGGAGGTAGTGCTTTTTCATCCGAAGCTGATTTCGTTGGAGAGTTCGTTCTGATCGTTGTCTTCGTAAGGAAAATACTTAGCAAGTTGCTGACCTGCTTCAGCAATAGCAGCACATAAACCCTCAGTAATTTGGCCGGTCTTGAAATGTGTAATCATGAGATCTCGGGTGCTGTCCCAGAAATTTTCCGGAACAAGTTCATTGATCCCTTTGTCACCGATAATGGCCAACTGGGCACTTTCGGTAGCGACATAAATGAGTACGCCGTTGCGTGCAGCTGTTTGGTGCATGCCTAATTTTTCAAAAACGGCAATAGCTCTTTGAACCGGATCTTGGGTGCACACTTTTTCCATGTGCACCCGAAGTTCGCCGGAGGTATTTTTTTCAGCAGCTGAGATGGCTTGTGCCACCAGCGTTTGTTCTTGTGCTGTGAGCATTAAAACTTAACTTTAGGCGAGTTTTCTGAGCCTGCTACTGCTTTGAATCCTTCTTTACGTGGGAATTCTTCGCTGTTTAAGAAAAAGCGTGCGAAGAAGCCTCTGATATGCGTATTGTAAGTTTTTACAGCTTCGTTATAGCGATCTCTTTCTGTTTTGATGCGGTTTTCTGTGCCCTCTAGTTGTCCTTGTAACTGACTAAAGTTTTCCGTAGAACGAATTTGCGGATACGCTTCATAGGCCAAGTTGATGGCCGTATTGATTTTGCGTCCCATGATTTCTAGATCTTCAGGAGTTTTGGCATTGACAATTCCGGCGCGTGCTTGTGTCACTTGCGTCAAGATATCTTTTTCATTTTGAGCAGCTCCTTTGACCGTTTCCATGAGGTTAGGAATGAGGTCTGCGCGTCTTTGGTAAGCGGATTGCACATTGGCGAACTTTTCGTCAAGGCCTTCTTGCAACCCTACTGCTTTGTTGTAAAGATTGTAATAGCCGAGGAATAAAAATAATAGCAAGGCACCGATGGCTGCTAATACGACATAAATTGGTTTCATTTTAAATAGTTTTTTAATTGCTGTTGTATGCTCAATTTGTGTTCCAAATTATAAAATTGTCAGAATGGCAGGTTGTTTTGTCTTGTTTTTTTTCTTGTTGAAAACTTTTGACTACAATTTAATCATTAAAAAGATTAATTATTAATCATTTTGTTTAATTTTACCGAACCAACCAATCGAACTTTTATTGTTTTACCTTTTAACTGACAGCGCCTATGTCTGCCCGTCGTTCGATTGTCCATATGGATCTCGATACTTTCTTTGTTTCCTGTGAGCGCCTGCTTGATAGCCGCCTCAACAACAAACCCATCCTTATCGGAGGCACCAGCGAAAGAGGGGTGGTGGCTTCGTGCAGCTATGAAGTCAGGCGCTTTGGCGTGCATTCTGGAATGTCCATGAAAATGGCCAAAGAGCGCTGCCCAGAAGCTATTTGCATCAAAGGCAATACCCAAACCTATTCTAAGTTTTCCAGAATGGTCACTGAGTTGGTCAAAGAAGCGGCACCTGTCTATGAAAAAACCTCCATCGATGAATTCTACATCGACTTCACGGGCCTTGACCGCTTTTTTGGCGTCTGGAAATACGCCTCTGAGCTGCGGCAGCGCATTACCAAAGAAACGGGCCTGCCCATCTCTTTTGGCCTATCTGAAAACAAAACGGTTTCAAAAGTAGCCACCGGCGAGGCTAAGCCCAATAACCAATTACTCATTGACTACGGTACCGAAAAACCTTTTTTAGCGCCACTTTCTGTGCAGAAAATTCCGATGGTGGGCCCCAAAACCTACCAAACACTTTGCGGTTTAGGTGTCAAGAAAATTGGCACCTTGCAGGCCTTGCCGCTAGAGCTCTTAGAGCAAGCACTCGGTGAAAACGGGCGCAGCATTTGGTCTAAGGCCCAAGGCATTGACAATAGCCCCGTTGAAGCTTACAACGAGCGCAAATCTATTTCGACCGAACGCACCTTTGATCAAGACACCATTGACATCCATAAACTGAGTGGCATCTTGGCTGCTATGGCTGAAAACTTGGCTTTCCAATTGCGCCGAGCCAATAAGCTCACAGGTACGGTCACGGTCAAAATTCGCTACGCAGACTTCCAAACCCAAACACTACAGCAGCAAGTAGCCTACACCGCCGCTGACCACGAGCTCTTACCTTTAGTGCAAAGCTTGTTTAAGCGCCTTTACAACCGCAGGGTTTTGGTGCGGCTCATCGGCATTCGTTACAGCTCACTGGTATCGGGCGCGCACCAGCTGCGGCTTTTTGACAGCGACCTCGCGTATCCAGCACTCTACCAAGCCCTAGATAAAATCCGGGTGCGCTACGGAGACCGCGCTGTTTTGCGCGCCATTGGTCTTGAAGCCAGAACCATTGGTCATTACAATCCTTTTGAAGGCGAGCCACCCATTCTTTTAGCCAACAGACGCGTTTAAACACATCATCCATGCGGGTACACTCTTGTTTTAGTTTGGGCTACGGAATCCTGAAGCCCGAAGCCTTAGTCGAATGGGCGCAACAGCAGCAATACAGTGCTTTGCTACTCACTGATATCAATCATACGGGCTCTGCCTTGGCCTTTGTGCGGGCAGCGCAACAACACGGCATTAAAGCTGTGCTCGGCCTAGAATTGCGCAAGGGGCAGCAACACATCGCCACCCTCGTTGCCCGCAACAACCGCGGTTTTCAAGAACTCAATCAGTACCTCACTCAGCAACTCAAGCAAGCGCAACCTTTCAGCCATCCCTTGCCGCATTTTTCAGCTTGTTATGTCTGGTATCCGTTTGGTACGCAGCCTGCCAAACTTTCAGAAAATGAGTTTGTTGCTATTCAGGCCTCGCAAATCACACAGTGGCAACTACAGCGCCCAGCGCTCCCGGTTCACAAGTGTGTGGCCGACGCGCCCATGACATTTCGTCATAAACAAGACTTCAACACACACCGTTTGCTGCGCGCCATCTCTGAAAACTGCTTGTTATCAAAGCTTGCCCCCAGTAGCCATGCCAAAGCCACAGAAACCCTCAAAAGTCCTGAGCAAATCGCGGCGGCCTTTGCTGCTGCGCCTCAATTACTCGCTAACACCACGCAGCAACTCTCGAGTTGTCGATGCAACTTCGAGTTTGGCGAAGCGGCCACGGCGCAGCAGCCCAAAAGCTTCACTGGAAGCCCCGAGACAGACATCGAGCTCCTCAGAGAACTTTGTGCCGAGGGCCTGGCTTACCGCTATGCTGTTGTCACTGACGAAATCATTGCACGCATCGAGATGGAAATTGACATCATTGCGCAAAAGCAATACTTGTCATATTTTTTAATCACCTATGACTTCACTTCTTACGCAAGATCCAAGGGCTATTTCTATGTAGGGCGGGGAAGCGGGGCCAACAGCATTGTCGCTTATCTGTTGCGCATCACTGACGTCGACCCCTTAGAACTCGATCTTTACTTCGAACGCTTTATCAACCTCTATCGCAAAAACCCACCAGACTTTGACATCGATTTCTCCTGGACCGACCGCGACGACATCATTCGTTATGTTTTTGAGCGTTACCCCAATGCGGCTTGGCTCTGCACCTGTAACACTTTTCAATATAGGGCCTGTATTCAAGAGCTCGGCAAAGTCTTTGGTTTGCCTGCGCAGGCCATTAAAACACTCAGTAGGGGCAGTGGAAGCATGGCCGAATTTGCAGAACTAGGGCAGCTCATTTTGCGTTATGCTAAAAACATCGAAGGCTTGCCTTCACACCTGAGCTTGCATGCCGGCGGCATTGTCATTAGCGAGCGGCCAATTTCTTGGTTCTGCGCCACTTTTCTACCTCCAAAAGCGTATCCAACTACCCAGTTTTCGATGCGCGAAGCCGAAGAAGTGGGGCTCTATAAGTTTGACATCCTGAGCCAAAGAGGTTTGGGCAAAATTGCAGCTGCGCTTGAAATTGTCTCGAGTAGATATCCTCAAGAAGTCATTCACGATATCCACGACATTCAGTACCTCAAACAAGATCCAAAAATCGCTGAGTTTTTACGCAGGGGCTGGGCCCTTGGTTGTTTTTACGTGGAATCGCCTGCCATGCGCATGCTGCTCATTAAGTTGCAAGTAGACAACTATTTAGCCCTTGTAGCCGCCAGTTCTATCATTAGACCAGGCGTTTCGCAGTCTGGCATGATGCGCGAGTACATCTTGCGCCACCGAGACCCATCCCGACACAAAGACATTCATCCGCTACTTTTGGCACTCATGCCAGAAACCTATGGTGTCATGGTCTATCAAGAAGATGTCATTAAAGTGGCGCACTATTTTGCAGGTCTTAGCCTTGCTGAAGCCGATGTCTTGCGGCGAGGGATGTCGGGTAAATTCAGGTCCAAAGCCGAATTCTTGCGCGTACAAGAGCGCTTCATGAGCGCTTGCCAAAAAAAAGGCCATGACCCAATTTTTGCAGCCAGTATCTGGAAACAAATCGAGAGCTTTGCGGGCTACGCCTTTTCAAAAGGACACTCGGCCTCTTATGCCGTTGAAAGTTACCAGAGCTTATACCTCAAAGCACACTTTCCAATAGAATACTTGTGTGCCTGCATCAATAATTTTGGTGGCTATTACCGTACCGAAATTTATGTCCATGAAGCGCGCCGTTTCGGAGCTCAAATTGAAGCCCCCTGCATCAATGAAGGCGAGTATCAATGCAGCCTGAAAGCACAGCGCCTCATCCTTGGTTTCAATTTAGTTGCTGGGCTCGAAAGCGCTGTGATCGAGCGCATCTTACTGCAGCGTGCACAAAGAGGATCCTTTGAAAGCCTTGCCGTACTTTTAAAAAGGGTTCATATCCCACTAGAGCAACTTTGTTTACTGATCCGGATTGGTGCTTTGCGCAGCTTTGAAGTACCCAGAAAACAACTACTCTGGCAAGCGCACTTCTATCAGCACCAGCATTTAAACAAGCAACAAGCACCCGTCTTGTTCAGCTCAGAACAGCGCGAGCACCAACTACCCACGCTAGAAGAGCATCCACTGGAGTTGGCCTTTGAGCAGTTTGAACTACTCGGCTTTCCGCTCTGTGACCCTTTTGAACTCTTGAAAAACCCACTCTCTGAACACTATGTTTTAGCTCAGGATTTTCAAAAACACGCGCTTTCACAAGTACTCATTCGGACCTACGGTTACCTCGTGAGTATCAAGCAAACCAAAACCAGCAAAGGAGAGCGCATGTCTTTCGGAACTTTCCTTGACCCCGCCGGTGACTTCATTGACACCGTCCATTTTCCACTCATCCATGAAAAATATCCCTTTTACGGAAAAGGCATCTATGAACTCTGTGGTAAAATCACCGAAGAACAAGGTTATTTCACACTAGAAATAAGTCAAATGCAAAAGCTTCCCTTCGTCGAAGATGTGAGAATTGCAGCAGATTAAAGAAAACTAGATCAAACAATTAGACCTCTCAAAATAACAGCACTTTGTTCTGGCGTCATGTCGCGCTGGGCTTCAGCGAGCATTTCGTAGCCTACCTGAAATTTCTTGACACTCGCAGAGCGCAAGAGTGGCGGATAGAAATGAAAATGGAGCGTCCATTCTGGGTGCGCCAGACCGTCGCAGGGTGCCTGATGAAAGCCCGCAGAGTAGGGGAAGTCGCAATTGAAAACGGCGTCGTAGGCCCTGGTGATTTTAGATAAAGCCAAAGCAAAATCAGTAGCAATATCAGTTGTAAAATCGAGCAGGTTCTTGAGGTCTTGTTTGGGTAAAACCAAGGTTTCAAAAGGCCAAACCGCCCAAAACGGAACCAAAATAACAAAGTTTTCATTTTCATAAACCACGCGTTCCTGGTTGCGCAATTCATCATTCAAATAATGCTGTAAAAGGGGTGCTTGCTCGTTTTGAAAATATTTTTTGAGTTGCGCTTGGGTTCTGGCAATCAGGGTAGGTAAGCCTTGTTGGGCCCAGATCTGCCCGTGTGGATGCGGGTTGCTACAGCCCATCACCGCACCTTTGTTTTCAAAAATCTGAACGTAATCAATATAAGAAAGTGCCGATAGTTCTTCAAATTGGGCTTTCCAAGTATGTACCACTTCTTCTAATTCTTTGACAGAAAGCCCAGACATCGTGAGGTCATGGCGTGGCGAATAACAAACTACCCGATTGATTCCTTTGGCCGCTTTTACTTTGAAAAAAGAGCCTGAGTGCTCGTTGTTCAAATTTACTTGCTCATCATTCATTTTTGAGACTTCTGCGCGCATGTCGAGCGCTGGAAAATCGTTGTCGAAGACATAACACGAAGTATAGACCGGGTTGCTTTGCCCGCCCGACCTTTCATTTCCGGGACACAAATAACACGTTGGATCATGTCTCAGGCCAGCTTGGGTAGCAGGCGCTTCATTTTGACCCTGCCACGGTCTAAGGTTGCGCTGTGGAGAAACCAACACCCATTCATCGAGTAAAGGGTTATAACGACGATGTGGATTTAAATTCAGGTCAGTCATGAGTAGTGAGATGAACGCCATCGGCGAGTTGGATAGAATAACAAAGAGTATGGATATCGAATTTCTGAAAATATTGAGCAGTGAGCTCAGCTAAATCTTGGGTTGTATCAAAGTTTTCAGTTGCCAAAACCAACAAACAGCCTCCAAAACCACCACCCATCATGCGAGCGCCGAAAATTCCGGGTAGCTTAATAAGGTTCGATTGTAAAAAGTCTAATTCTGCGCAGCTGACTTCATACAGATCTTTAAGACCAGTATGTGTTTGAGAGAGTAGAGATCCAATATTTTTGAGTGCTTGTTCAATGTGATCATTATCATCATTATGAATATCTAGGTCCAAATGATGACACAGTTTTTGCACCTCATTCACGCGCTGCATTTCATCCAACACATAGCTCAAGCGCGCAGCAGTTTCAGTATCTAAAATCGGGAGTAATTGCGCACGCATTTCAGTGCTCAGGGCGCTCCAATTGCTTAAAGTTGGAAATAGTTGCTGTGCTTGTTCAAAAGCGGCTTCGAGTTGAGCGCGCCTTTTATTGTAAGCAGATTCGGCCAAATTATGTTTCACTCTAGAGTCAAGTAAAAAAAGCTTGGCGCCTTTGAGTGGGAAAGAAAAATGTTGAAGTTCCTGCGTGACACAATTAAAAGCCAACAATTGCTGTTCTTTGCCAAATAAAGAAGCCACCTGATCCATGAGACCGCATTTTACACCTGCAAACTGATGCTCGGTTTGTTGAGCAATCAGTGCGAGGTCCATCTTGGATTTTCCAAGACCAAAAAACTCATTGAGGCCAAAAGCAAGCCCGCAACAGAGCGCTGCAGATGAAGAAAGCCCAGCTCCAATTGGAATAGTACTGCTGAATTTAATATGCAGGCCAATTTTTAATGCTGGGGCAAGTTGATCTATTCCCATTAATAAGAAAACGCCTTTCACATAATTCTTCCAAGTACTTGTTTTTAAGTCTTTTAGTGTTGATAATTGAAATTCCCAACGCTCATTGACATCGAGTGCTTCTATGCAAATGGCAGGGTCCTCAGATCTATAAAAATCAAAGGTAATATACTTGTCTATGGCTGCTGGTAATACAATGCCGTGATTGTAATCTAGGTGTTCACCGAGCAAGTTGATGCGACCCGGTGCTTTAACTTGTAAGTGTTTTTTCGTCACGGATTCCATATGAGTTCATCTTGAAGCCCGAGTAAAGGCAGTGCTACTTTGATCGTAATTGGCGTACTTGGTTTTTCAGTTCTGAGTAAAGCAGAAGCAATACCTGCTTCAAGCTGTTGAATAGCTGGGCTCATCAGCCCCGCATCTTGAGCAATTACACTAAAAGCGACTTTGTAATCATTGGTCGGAACAATGTTTAAATTGGCATCTAAGAGTTTAGCTCTTACAAAAACGAGGTCTGCTTTATTTGTATCAATTGAACGCCCCATCGTATCTAGATACAAAATGATTTGCTGTGGCTTTTCAGGAGTTCGAACAATGTGGGTAATTAGTGCTTTTTGTTTGTCATCGTAACCAATGGCTTCTAACTTACCAGGTTGATAGTTGGATAAATTAAAATGATACGGAGGATTGAGCAGTTTATCGCTAGACGCATCTGGCTTTTTAGTTTGTGTAGCAACGAGCTCACCATTCAGGTAAAGCGCCACTTTGGGGCAATTAGAAAAGACCGTAATTTGTGGTGAAGCGGTTTGTGTCCAGTTGGTGGCAATGGTGATATTTGCTGTCTTCGGACTCATTTTTTGTTGACTCTGATAAAAATTGACCGACCATTTGGGCAAGCGCGTAATGTCATAAACCCCTGAGGCCTCAAGATCTGGGCTATAGCCGCGGTTGTAATCAAAGCAAAGCCAATTGGCTTCACCAATCGTGTTGGGGCCTTTGCGATTTGAATTGCTCGCTTCTTGAAAATTAAAAGCTTGCTGTAAAAGTGCTGCCTCAGAAGCGCTGCGCAGGTGCCTGGAGTTGCGCTCTGATGTTTTTAAATCTGCAAATTGCGTCTGATTGAAACCCGCATTTTGCGCATAATATTCCCAATCGCCATATTCAGCAATAAAGATCGGGCGGCTTGTATTTTTGTACTTATTCCAGTAATCTGGTGCTTTGGCATGCTGTCTTGCCGGAATGAACAAATCATAGCTTGGGTGATCTTGCCATCCTGCTGTAAAACCTTGCCCTTTGATCAAGGGTTTAGCCAAGTCATTCATCGATTGCATGAATGCGTCAGGCATTTCTGTTTCATTGATGGAGTTTTCCCAGAAAACAACGCTCGGATGATTGCGGTCTCTGATAATGAGCGCTTGTAGGTCTTGCTGGATGCGTTGTTCAAAAGGAGCTGGACCAAAGAATTGCCAACCAGGTATGGCATCCATGACGATAATCCCGAGCTCATCACAGGCATCGTAAAAAGCTGGTGCTTGTGGATAATGAGACAAGCGCACAAAATTAAAACCTGCTGCTTTGATCAGGTAGGCATCGCGCCATTGTGCGTTATCCGGAACGGCATAGCCCACATAAGGATATTCTTGATGACGGTTGGTTCCGCTTAAAAACGTTTTTTGTCCATTCAAATAAAAGCCATCGGGCTTCAATTCCACTTTTCGAATCCCGACCCTCAGTGTTTGTTTGGCCAATGTATCGCCTTTAAGAATGGCATAAATTTCAAGTGTTTCCAAATGAGGTTTATCAATGGACCACAGAGCAGGGTACATCAATTTGTTTTCTGAAAAATAAGACAGGTTATTTGTTGAGTCCAACACCTGATTTACTGGCTTTAAACTAAAGGTATTTGCACCTAATTTAGCCTTCACCTCTATCGGGAGTTTCGAAAATTCGCTATCAAATTTCACATCGACATCAATGCGAACCGTTGCCGTTTGCCCCGTAAGTTGTACAGTCTGAAAATAGGGTGCTTTTAATTCAATGCCCCCAACTTCATAAAGCCAAACATTGCGATAGATGCCCGCGTGGTAATAAAAATCGAGGTCTTTAATCGGTTTGCCGGGCGGAATAGTTGGGTCTTCTTGGTTGTTCAAAACGACTTCTAGCAAGTTGAAAGAATCTTTTAGCGCAGTAGTTAGGTCAAGGCTAAATGGTAAATATCCACCGACATGCGAACCAATTTCTTGTCCATTTAAACGCACTTTGGCTGTGTGCATCGCGCCTTCTAACTCAATAAAGAGTTGCTTGCCAGGCTCCAACTTATAGTTGAAGTACTTTTTGTAAACGACTTCACCCAAAAACTGACCTTTCATTACCAAGGGTTCTAATCTGGGTGTGTGCGGTAAATTTACAATGGTAGCTGGGTCTTTAGGATTCAAATAAAACTCCCAATTTTCATTAAATAAGGTTCTGTTCAATTGTGCCCAAGATGAAAGGGAAAAAAGAAAGAAAATTAAAATGATCGCGTTTTTCATAGGATTATGGACTTTTCAATAAGCAAGAGAATTAACAATCAATCATTTATAAGAATCAATCATTTATTTTTGGTAAAACTCCATTTGTTTAGATTAATACAAAAATGCATCAAGAGCAGGCGAGGGGCGCCCGTTGTCTTGCCAACAATTGAGCTGATAACCACTCCAAGGTTTTGCGCCTTGTGGCTCCCAATAAAATACACCGAGACCCATTTGGCTAGGTACATCCTTTACAGCTCCGATAGTTGCAATAAGCAACTCTTTTGAATTGGCAACTTCCCAGTAATCGCCACCGACTTCAACCACCATGACGGGCTTGTTATAGCGCGACACCATGTCTTTGAGGTTATTACCGAGATCATCAATGGTAACCGTATAATCGGAACCCAGCCAATGCGGATAATAAGAAGCACCAATGATGTCAAACTGTGCACCATTTTGCTGCATTAAATCATAAAACCATCGAAAACGCGCGTTGTCATTGCCTTGATCAATGTGAACAATCGTTTGAATCTTGTTGTCGATGTCTTTAACCGCCTGATTTCCGCTATTGATGAGTTCAGCCAATTGCTGTGGATTATTAATATGACCACTCGGCCAAAGCATTCCGGACGGAATCTCGTTGCCAATTTGCACCCATTTTGGCGTAACACCTGCCTGCTTGAGTAAATTCAATGTGTAGTAAGTGTGTGCGTAAACAGAATCTTTGAGCGCAGCAAAAGACACAGAAGCCCAAGTGGCTGGTTTGGTTTGATGCGCAGGATCGGCCCAAGTATCAGAGTAATGAAAATCAAGCATGACCTCCAGGCCTTTTGCTTTAGCTCTGGCAGCCATCGCGGCAGTTTCTTCAGGGCTGCAGTGCCCACTGATTTTATCTGAGCTAGGGTGCACAAAAACACGCAAGCGAATGCTATTGATGCCACGAGCCATTAAAAGATCAAGGCAATCAGCTGCGTTACCGTTTTCATCATAAAAAACATAGCCCGTTGCTTCCATTTGTGCCAACCAACTGACATCTGCACCCCTGAAAAAAGAAGTAGGTGGAGGAGTTACAGGTGGCTTAGGCTTGGGTTTTTCCTTACAAGCACTTAGTGTAAATGAAAAAGACAAGAGCAATAAAATAGAAAGTAGACTTCTCATGAGTACAAGTAGCTAATGTTGTTGAAAATTGATCGAGAGCGTATTGTTGCGTATTTCCCCTTTCGACAGATAAATATCGCTAAAATTCTCGTGATGCGGCGCATCTGGCTCCGCTTGTTGCTCCAGACAAATTCCTGAGTAGCGGTGATACGTTTCATCATGTTTTCCAAGAGCAGTTGTTTGCCCGCCAACATATATTTGAAATACAGGTTGGTTTGTTGTGAATTTCAGCTGAAATCCATCTTTTGCTTGAAGGATGGCTTGTTCATCTTGGCCTTTTAGAAGAAAAGCGTGGTCCAATGTCGAATAAAATGGTTTTAAGGAGTAATATTCTTTTTTTTTACCCAAAATCCCCTTTAATTCTGCCACTTCACCCGTAGGTAATTTATCGTCGTTTAATTCGAGAAAAGCCGCAGATTGAATAAAAACATCGGTATCCAAAATACTGCCTTCATGCCCATTAGGGTTGAAATAGCCATGTTGGGTTGGGTTTGAGAGAGTAGCTTCCAATGCTGTTGTTTCGATTTCTATGCGTAGATCAAGATCGAACAAAGTGTATTTGACTTTGGTTAAGAGTGCTCCAGGTAAGTTCATCTCAGGATGACTCTCAAGTATAAAGGTGGCACTGGGCTGTGGTTCAGATTCGATTGCTGCTAAACTCCAGTTGACATTTGAATAACAAGTGTTTCCGCCGTGCAACAAATGCTGTCCTTCATTGGGCTCAAAGTTCCAAGTTGAATTTTTCCATGGAATTTGCGCATTGGCAACACGCCCCGCGATTGGCCCTACAATGGCCCCAATGTAAGCAATTGGTGGTTCGTTGAAAGACGCTACATAGCTGCGCCAATCGGCATATCCTAATACGACATCGCGTTTTACAAAGCCTGCCGTATCAATCTCAAAACGCTGTAGCGTTGCGCCATAAGTCAGCACAGTAATAGCCGCATTTTGATGCTTTAATGTAATTTCCTGAACAGGCAATCCATTGATCACTGCCCCTAAATCACGAACACTTGCCAAATTTGACATGCTGTTAGTTTTACTTCTTCAACCAATTGGCAAATAAACCATGCCATTTTGGTAAAAATGCTCCCATTAACGGGACTAAAATAATTGTAAGTGTGAGGGTTTTCAAAAGTTGATGCCATTCTTTCATCAAAGGAAAAAGCAAAAAGAATAAAACATTAATGAGTGGATAAATGAATAACCATGTTAAGAGCATGAGTTTCCACTTTGGCGGGTTCGTTTTTGTCATTTAACAAATATAAATCTTAATTTTTCATTTGGATTTTCTTTAAGGTTTATTAAACTGAAAACCTCATTTTTGTAGTATGAAAAATTTCAACATTCTATTCATCATTTCAATGCTTGCAAACCAAATGTTTGGGCAACTATTAAACGGCCCGATGTTGGGTTACAACAGCTACCGCGAACAAGCGCTATGGGTGCAAACTGAAAAGGCAGCCAAGGTTGAATTTGTATATCGCCCCTTAGGTTCTGGTTCAGTTTGGCTCAAAAGTACTGCCGTAAATACAAAAGAGAGCAAGGCTTTTGTAGCCGAATTAATACTAGATAATTTATCCCCAGGCACCACCTATGAGTATTTGGTTCATCTGAATGGAAAAGCTGTACCGGCCATTGGGAAGCAGCAATTTAAAACCCAAACAATATGGGCCTACCGAACAGACCCGCCCAATTATCAATTTTCTTTAGGCTCTTGTACTTATATCAATGAAGAGGTAACAGATCGAAACGGAAAGCCATACGGGGGTGATTACCAAATATTCAAAGCAATCGAAGCAAACGAACCTCATTTCATGCTTTGGCTAGGGGATAACACTTATTTCAGAGAGTCTGACTGGACAACAAAAAGCGGCATGCAACACCGATATACGCATAGCCGAAATCTTCCTGAACTGAAAGCACTTTTGGCAAATGCACCCCAATATGCGATTTGGGATGACCACGATTTTGGTCCTAATAATTCAGACAGAAGCTTTATCAATAAAGAGCTGAGTAAAGAGACCTTTGATTTGTTTTGGTCAAACCCAACACATGAACATTCAGATTTACAAGGCATTACCACTCAGTTTGATTGGTCTGATTGTCAGTTTTTTCTTTTAGATAATCGTTATAACCGCGCCCCAAATGAACGTCTAGATGGTGACAAAACAATGCTAGGAACCCAACAACTCGAATGGTTCAAAGAAGCGTTACTAAACAGCCCTGCGACCTTTAAATTTGTCGCACTCGGTGGGCAGTTTTTGAATACAGCACCAGTTTTTGAAAATTATAGTGCCAATGGCTATGACAAAGAACGTCAAGAAATCATTGATTTTATTTACAAGCATCAGATTAAGAATGTCATCTTCCTAACCGGAGACCGTCATCATAGCGAACTCAGTGTCTTAGAAAGTGCTGGCAAGCCAACTATATACGACCTCACGATATCACCTCTTACATCAGGCGTTCACGATGCCAGTTCCGAAGCTAATTCTTTAAGAGTTGCTGGCAGCCATATCGCCGAGCGAAATTTCGGACTCATCAAAGTTTCTGGACCTTTGAAGGCCAGAGAGCTAGAAATTCAGATACTGAGTACGGCTAACAAACCGCTTTGGGCAACTAAAATTTTAGCGCAATAGCCCTAACCTTTATAATTAACTTTGTTTATGCAAGTATGTGTTTACTGCGCCTCTAGTGGGCGAATTCATCCCGATTATTTCAATGCAACCGCAAAACTGGCTCAAGAACTTGTGGCTCATGATTTCACCGTAGTTTTTGGCGGCGGCTCATCTGGCCTGATGGGGCAATTGGCAGATAGCGTTTTGAATGCGGGCGGAAAAATCAAAGGCATCATGCCGCAATTCATGAACGAAGTAGAGTGGGGACACAAAGGTGTTTCGGATTTCACTTACACTGAAACCATGCACGAACGCAAAGCCAAATTCTTAGAAGGAACCGATGCCCTGATTGCCTTGCCGGGTGGTCCGGGTACTTTCGAAGAGTTGTTTGAAGCCATTACCCTCAAAAAGTTAGCACAGTTCACCAAACCAATCGTACTACTCAATACGCGTAATTATTTCAAGTCCTTCATCGACCTTATGCAACACGCAGTCAATGAGAAGTTTATGACTGATGATTTAAACGAACTTTTCACAGTTGTTAATGAACCAGAAGCTGTCATTACAGCCATTCAAAATGCGCACATTTGGAGCAAAGGCTTGCGCGATGCTGGGAACCTAAGGTAAGTTTATAAATTTCATTAAAATTTAATCTTCCAGCTTGTTTTTGGCTTCAAATTATATCGTAATATTGCGATATATAAGTTATAAAGAATTTGAATTAAAGCATAAGTACTTCAGCTTCAAGAAAATTTAAATTTAATAACCAAAGATCAATAAGCAAACGCAAGATGGGAATTACCAAAGTAGAATCGTATAACGACCAAACACTAACCCTCGCCTCCATATTTAAGGCGCTAGGGCATCCGGCACGCATTGCTATTCTTGAATTTTTAGCTAAGGAGAAAAAATGCATTTGTGGCGACATTGTGACTGAATTACCACTTTCACAAGCAAGTGTTTCTAGACATTTACAAGAATTGAAAACTGCTGGGCTCATCAAAGGAACTATTTCTGGAACTTCAGTTTGTTACTGCATCAATGAACAACATCTTCCTTTAATTGAACAATTTAATAAGCAACTTTATTCACCAAACACAAATACTTGTTGTCCATGAAACTCTCTCAATTTAAAAGCGCTTTACAACTCGCGAAACCCCAAACAAATCCTATATTCTTGCAAATTGACGGACACGCCATAGCAGCTCATTATCATATCACTGAAATTGGACTGGTCCTGAAAAATTATGTCGACTGTGGAGGCGTGGTACGGCAAGAAAGAAAAGCCAGCATGCAAATTTGGTTAGCCAATGACACTGATCATCGGCTGAGCACAGAAAAACTGCTTGGTATCATTGAAAAGTCGGAACAATTATTTGGCTTGAAAGAGGAAGAGCTAGAAGTTGAATACCAAGGCTTAACCATTGAAACCTATGGCTTAGCAGCGCAAGATTTCGGCTTTCAATTCATGGCGAAGCAAACAACTTGTTTGGCGCCAGGACATTGCGGAATTCCAGAAGCTCAATTACCCGAAAACATGAAAGCCACAACCACGTCTTGCTGCTCCCCATCAAGCGGATGTTGCTAAAGGATAGAACCTCAATAACTAACAATTGAAACATAAATTCAGATTAGTTAATCCCATGAAAAACAAAAGACTCAATTTCGTAGACCGCTACCTAACGCTTTGGATATTTTTAGCCATGGGCGTGGGCGTTGCGCTTGGCAATTTATTTCCAACCATTGATAACTGGATCAATCAGTTTTCAGTCGGGACTACCAATATTCCACTAGCCATTGGCCTGATCATCATGATGATACCGCCATTAGTAAAAGTTGATTTCAAGCAAATTCCGGTAGTTTTTCAAAACAGAAAACTCCTGACGCTTTCCTTGATCATTACTTGGATTGTAGGGCCTTTTTTAATGTTTTTACTCGCGACTACCTTCCTAATTGACAAACCCGAATACCTCACCGGGCTCATTATCATTGGTTTGGCACCTTGCATTGCGATGGTCATTGTTTGGAACGAACTAGCAGGCGGCAACCGTGAATTGGCAGCAGGTTTGGTGGGCATTAATAGTTTGTTGCAAGTTTTCTTCTTTAGTAGTTATGCCTGGTTTTATTTGGAAATCATGCTGCCACTTTTTGGCTATGCATCTTTGCAAATTGACCTCAGTTTTTGGGAAGTAGCCAAAACAGTAGGTATCTATTTAGGCTTGCCGTTCACGATTGCTGTTTTGCTAAGAACTCTGATTATTCAGACAAAAGGAAGCAGTTACCTCCATACCAAATTGATACCAAAAATATCTCCATTTACGCTATACGCGCTTTTGTTTACTATTGTAGTGATGTTTAGCTTGAAAGGACAATTGATTGCGAGTTTACCATTAGATGTTGTTCAAGTAGCCATACCGCTGGTTATTTTCTTTCTTGTGATGTTCTTTTTAATGTTTTGGGTCGCCAAAAAAAGTGGCGCCACTTATGCTGAAACTGCAACGGTGGCCTTTACGGCAGCTGGGAACAACTTTGAGTTGGCTATTGCAGTTTCTATTGGTGTATTTGGGCTCAATTCAGGACAAGCTTTTGCGGGTGTCATTGGACCATTAGTGGAGGTCCCCGCACTCATTTTATTGGTCAAAGCAAGTCTTTATCTGAAAAAGTATTTTTCTTCGAAATATTGATTCCCAAATAATGAAAATCAAGGATTTCAACTCCATATTTTTTTTCTCTAATTTATAATTCTATACTTTGAAAAAGAACATTTTAGTGCTTTGCACCGGCAATAGTTGCAGAAGCCAAATAGCAGAAGGATACCTGCGCTATTTTCATAACGACGTCGCGAATATTTACAGTGCTGGTGTGGAAACGCATGGGGTTAACCCACGTGCTATTGAAACGATGCTAGCAGATGGCATTGATATTTCAGCACACACCTCTAATCATGTCGATGAATATCTAGAAATCAACTTTGACTTGATTTTAACTGTTTGTGACCACGCCAGCGAGCGCTGCCCAATTTTCCCAAGCTCTGCTAAACGCCTGCATCATAACTTTCCAGACCCCGCAAAAGCGACCGGATCGGAGCAAGAAATCCAAGAAGCTTTTGCAGCAGTCCGCGAAGAAATCAAATCCTTTTGTCAGCAACTCGAGCTATAGTCTGTTTACCAAGATCCTCTAAAGGGATTCTATGAATGACATCCAGGTGCTTGTATTCAGTAGGGGATAAGCCCGTCATCTTTTTGAATTGATTGGATAAATGAGCAATGCTACTGTAGTGCATCTTATATGAAATTTCAGATAAGTTCATTTCTCCGTAAAGCAATAATTCTTTGATGCGTTCAATTTTATGGATGATGATGAACTGCTGAATGGTAATCCCGTTTTCAGCCCGAAATACGTTTGACAAATACGTGTAATTTAAGTTTGTTTTCTCACTGAGGTAAACGGAGAAATTGGTCTTGATGTGCTCCTCCGAATAATGGATCATTTGAATGATGACTGCTTTGATCCTTTCTGAAAGTTGAGATTTTGAATCGATGATCAAATCATAACCCTCTTGTTTGAGCTTGTATTTGAAATCGAGCTCTTGGATCATGCTTAATTTTTGCGCCAATTCTACTTCGCCTAAGCCTACTGAAATAGAAATAATCCCCATGTCAGTCAACAATGCTGACACTTGACTTATACATCGATGGCTAACCATATTTTTGATAAATATTTTCATGAGCGGTGGTTTTGTAAATCGAAGTTAAGGCCTGTACTTATTGATCTATTTGCAAAATTCTATTGAAGTTTTGCAATATTTCTTACACTTAATGCAACTTAAAAGGCGCTTCATCTAATTGGTACAATCCGTCAACAGGAAAAGTAGACCATTCATTTTTGCCGACCCGATGATAGATCTCACATTGCAAGCCAAATTCTACAAAAAGCTGCACCTTAAAATCTTTGGCTTTGATTTGTGGGTTAAAGACAAACATGCCCTCTTTTTTGTTAGTAGAACAAGCCTCAATCAGATCCCTGGTTTTATGCGCAAAGTGCTCCTTTTGCAAATGTGCATGTTTGGAATGATCTGTTTTTGGTGCTTCTTTGTAATAAAGCTCGATCAACAGAAAAGGAAAAAAAGCATTGAAATCAGCTTGTAACGCTGAAACTTTGCGGTGTTGGTAAATTTCTAAATGCATCATGAGACGAGGACGATTGGGTAGTTAGATTGAGAAAAAGAATTAGGTAATTGTTGAACACGCATTTGATTGAGGTGATGCTCAATGCGGTTGCGCGCCATTAAATAAGTGGTTGTCGCTTCCGCTCCTTGATTGATATTCACTTCATTGGCTTCAATGCCATCCAAGCAGCCACCAGAAATTGGGTTATAAACAATTTGCCGCAATTGATTCTTACCTAAATACCAATCAAAAGCTTGTTTCATTTGTAGAAGATAGCGTTTATTTCCGGTTAATTCATAAAAAGTTGATAGCGCTAAAATGGTATAGGCTACATCGATTGGTTGTTCTCCGGAGCTAGCTGTCTGAATGCCAGGCTCATACCATGTTTGATTGGAAATTACAGTAAAATGTTCATTTTGAAACTGCAACTCACATAGGTAATGAAAGCTCTTCAGGGCGATTTGCTGAAAATTGCGATTGCCATCAATTTGAGACACAAGCAGCAAAGCTTCCGGTAGTACTGCGTTGCCGTACGTGATTTTCGATTCAAACCAAGGATGCGACGGCGTATGGTGTAAGCGGTAATTTGCGGCTAAACGGCTCGCTAACTTTTGTAAGAGCTCATTGATTTGTGGATCTTTAAATACCTCGTTGTATTTGATCAGTCCTTTGATACTAAAAGCAATAGCACGAGGCGAATACATGTGTTCAAGTGCGTCAATGGCCTTACGCAACATGCGTTGAGTAAGTCTGAAATAATTTGGGTTAAATAAATGATGTAAGGCCATCATGGTACCTAAGGCCCAAATAGCTCTCCCGTTGGCATCGTCCAAATTTTCGACGTGGTTCTGGGCACTGATTTTTTTGTCTGCATCTAAATAGTTGTAAAAGCGGCCATTGGGCTGTTGCATGCGCTGGATGAATTCAAAATGCACTTTGATATTGGACAGCACACTGTTGTCAGATTTCAATTCGTAATAATCTAGCAAGGCAATTAAGGCCCGAGCATTGTCATCAAGTGTATAACCAGAACTCAATTGCGGCTCTTCTGCCTTGCAAAATTGTAACATCCCTACCTGGGTAGTGCAGCCATGAAAATGACTCAGGTTATAGACAGGTAAACTAAAATGAATTGGTTTGACCTTTTTAGAATGACAGCGCTCGATGAGATTCATGTGCTGTATGGCCACATTTTGCCAGGCAGAAGGCCTGATTTGCTGCAAGGCCGCTTGTTTCATAGAAGACAATCGTTCAGGGGCATTTAAAATCGTTTGAATGGCAGCAACCATTTGCGCTGCATCATTGAAGTCTATGACAATACCTGCAGGGCCGAGACTATCATTTGCTTGTGGAATTGCAGTAGAGACAATAGGGCAACCACAAGCCATGGCATAGGCAAAAGTGCCACTTACGGCCTGATTCGGATCGATGGAGGTGAATAAGTAGATGTCGGTTGCTTGCAAGTAATCTTCGAGCGTTTTTTTGTCTACAAAGGAATTTACAAAGCGAACATTTGTAGTCAAATCTAGAAAGCTGATCAACTCCTCTAAATACATCCGGTAACTTTCACCCTCGGTTTTGAAAACTTCAGGATGCGTTTTTCCGATGATCAAATAGAGCACATCGGGATTTTCTTTGACGACTTTAGCTAAGGCATAAAGTGCAGTTTCAATGCTTTTTCCTCGACTTAATAAACCAAAAGTGGAGAGCACAGGGCGCGTGCCCAAGTTCAGCTTCGCTTTTAATTCATTGGGTTCTTTATAAGCGATAAGCGGAATTCCATGCTGAATAACACGGCACTTTGTGCTCGGGCATACGTAATGCTCACCGAGCAAACGAGCACTTGCATTGGTCAGGCAAATGACAAATTTTGAACGCCTAATTATTTCATTGACGACTTTAAAGCGCAACTCATCTGGTGTTGGTAAAATGGTATGAAAAGTAGTAATGACAGGTATCTTGATTTTTTTCAAAAACTCCAGTAAAAAAGCACCATAAGCACCACCGAAAAGTCCAAATTCATGTTCAATGAGAATGACATCGTATCTTATTTCCGAATTGAGTTGCTTCGCTAATGCATGATAAGACGTTAAGTCATCCACTTTTAAAACCTGGGTAACAGGCGCTTTGTAAGCCAACTTTGTTTGGCTATTATCGAGCGCACAAAAATCGATATGGCAGCTGCCACTGAATTTTTCCAAGATACTTTCTCTGAGGTCGTGGCTAAAAGTTGCTAAACCGCATTCTCTCGGCAGGCTACTACTCATGAGTAGTACCTGATAATGTTGCTGGTTCTGAAATTGAGACATGGTAGTAGTCGTTTATGTAAATAAATTTTCAACTAAGGCCGCCTTTAAGTCTGCAACCGAAACTTTAGCGCAGGCAATACAGGTGTCGGCCGCACCGTAATAGATATACAACTGCGCATCGTAGAAAAGGCAAGCAGTTGGAAAGACAACATCGGGCACATTACCAAAGCGTTCGTAATCCATTATCGGTTCCAAAATCGGGTAGGGCAGTTGTGCTAAAATGTGCATGGGGTCATCGATATCGAGCAACGCCACATGAATCTGGTAAGTAATCTGCCCTTGAGATTCAAATGCTGCATGAAAAATGAGAATCCAACCCAAATCAGTTTCAAATGGAGGACAACCTGCACCGACATAATTGGGCTGATTCAGATGAAATTGAAAATTCAAAGTATGCGCATCTTTATCATTTAAAAAGTTGAACCAAAATATGGGTGTGAGGTCGCTTAATGATGCTACAGCTGTAACTAAAATAGAAGGTTTGATGCGGTGAAAAAAGTACAGTTTTTGCTTGATCTTCCTTGGAAAAAAAACCAAATTTTTGTCCCAAATTTTCAGGGAACCTTTTGTAAAACGCTCCTCTCCAAGAGGTATTTCAGGCACGATGATCCCAGCGCGCGAAAACTCCTTTAAATCTTTACTCAACAACAGTGCGCCAAGGGCATTTTTTCCGTCAAAAGCGGTGTAACTTAAAAAGAAATATTGGTCAATTTTAACAATGCGTGGGTCTTCGATACCCATGCGCTCTTGCGGGCCTTCCGGAGAAACTACTGGCTTTTGCTCACGCAGTTCAACCGTGAGCGGATCCGACAGCAGACAGTGCCCGAGTGTTGAAACCATATTGCTTGAAACCGCTCTGTAAAACATATGTATTTGTCCATTAAATGTGATGACTGCCGGATTCAAAACCCCTTTTGCTTCAAAAGCAAGTTCTGTTCTTTCCAGTACAATTCCTGCTCTCTCGATTAGCAACATAGGTCAATGCCTCGCTTTAAAAATGGTTGGCTGAATGATACACGGCAGTCGCTTCATTGGTTGTTTCTTTTTGTTTTTCTTCTGCTGCCCCTGCTTTACTCATGGCTATCAGTAGTTGCTCAGCCAAAAGATGCAGCGCACTCTTTATAACGGGAGATTTGATCCCCATTTGATTCGTTAGAGCGTCCCACAAATGGCTGTAGCCCTGTTCTTTGGTTTGCTCATCTTGCGAAGGAGCGGTCAAAACTTGTTTTACTGTATCGGTTATGGCTTGAATCGGGGAGAAGAGTTGCCTGACTTCTTCTAGGTTTTCAACGAGGTCTTTTTCCTGGGTATTTTGTAACTGATACAAACTACTTAATTGATTTTCAAGTTCATTGATCGTTTTCATGGCGCTAGTATTTAAATAACTAAAAGGCATCCTGATACATCTGTTTGAGCAACCTACTTTGCAAGCGCTGTTTGATAAGCTTGGCAGCAAAAAGTACCACAAGTAAAAGGATGCATCCAACTGATGCCGCTAAAAGGCCAAAACCAAAAGCATAATTCTGTAGGATATCTGAAAAGTAAAAACCTAAGGCCAAACCTGAAAATGCGAGAAACAATGCCAAAAGCAGGCCTATAAAAAGCTGCAAGAGTAACATTGAGCTCATCATTACGGTGCGCTTGAGTATCTCTAACTTGACAATTTCTGTTGTTGTTTTGACATATTGCTTGAGTTGCTCACTCATTTCTGTAAGGGTTTGATCTGGTTTCATAGTGCTTTTAATTTATGGAGATAAAAAAACCAGCGCGAACGCTGGTTTTCGCTTGAACCTTTATGCTTTTTCAGCAAGTTCCTTCTTGTCGTTGGCAAATCCCATCGTATGAGAGAGGTCGCTAGCAAGTTTCTTGGCACCACCTGACAGTTTGTGACGCGTAACACTCCCTTTGTCTGGTGCGAAAAGCACGCCGAGTAAGGCGCCTACAGCTGCTCCGGCTACAGCAAGTGTAACATAAGTCGAGGTGTTTGTTTTTGGAGTTTCCATGATTGAAAAATTTAAAAAGTGAATAAATATTGTATAAATCAAATTTATATAATGCTTAATTACAGTTGTTTACATATTTATACATAAAGTTTATATTTAAATCAGAATGTACTCCAGCCAGCGTCTGCCACCAAGATTTCTCCATTGATCATCGAGGACTCATCAGAAGCCAAAAACAATACAACTTCAGCTATTTCTTTTGGCTTTCCAACCCTCGGATTCAACTTCATGCCATTCACTAATAATTCATTCATTTCTGCAGAAACTTTTGAATAATCAATTGAGTTGCCAATATTGGTCTCTATAGCGCCAGGAGCCACTGCATTGCAACGTAAGCCGGCATCCGCATACAAATAACCTGTATTTTTAGTGAGTCCATTCAAAGCAAACTTACTAGCAGTATAAGCAGCACCTGCTCTGGCGCCTTGTACACCACCAATTGAACTGATATTGATAATGTTACCTTTTTTATGATGCAAAAAATGCGGGATCAAGAGGCGCATCAACATAAATGGCCCTCTTAAATTGACATTCATGATCCGATCCCATTGAGAATTGGTAACATCGGCAACCGCTTCGAAATTGTCCATCACTCCGGCATTGTTGACCAAGATTTGAATGTGACCAAATTCTTTGATGGCATTGCTCACCAATATTTCTATTTCTCTTTCTTTAGTGATGTCACAAAGGATGGTGTGCAATCTAGTTCCTTTTTGAGGAGCTTCTTGCTGCAAGGCATCGAGTGCAGCGCTATTGATATCTGTAGCAATGACCGTACAATCTTCTTGTAAAAATCGGTAGGTAACATCTCGGCCTATTCCGGAGGCGGCGCCTGTTACTATAGCTACCTTAGCGTTAAGTTTTCCCATAATTATTGAATTTAGATTGATGAAAAGTGTGTATTGATTGTACACAAAGTTGTACTAAAATACGCCGCTCGACTTACGGCATTCTGTTTTAGATTTACATAAATCGCACCTTGCAATTTTTCAAATTTCTCTCATCTTTTTACAACTCACTTTTTTCAATTCACCCGACTTTGGCACATGGAAAATTTTGAAAACCAAACCGGACTCAGCCTGAATAAGGTCAAGGAACTACAAAAAAAACACGGTAAAAATTTAAATAGCACGGCTCAAAAAAGTACTTTTCTCAAGCAATTGCTGCAAATCGGAACCGATCCACTTTTTTTACTTTTAATCCTTTGTGGCCTGCTGTATTTTTTACTCGGCGATTTTCAAGCAGGCAGTATCTTTCTGGTTTGGACCCTCCTTGTTGCCATGAGTAGTGTTTATCAGCAATACAGGACACAACATGCCTTAGCTGCCCTGCAACAATTGGCCCCAGAACGCAGCCAAGTAATTCGGGCAGGAGTAGCGCAGCAGATAAATAGCGAAGATTTAGTGCCCGGGGACCTCGTGCTACTTACTGAAGGAAATCGTTTGGCAGCTGATGGCGTATTATTAGGCTCATCGGTGTTATCTGTAGATGAATCCATTATAAGCGGAGAAGCACTGGCGGTTCAGAAGTCTAAGGACAACAAGCAATTATTTAGCGGCACATTAGTAGCCAAAGGACGCGGACTGATGCGCGTAACGGCTATAGGCAAGAACTCAAATATTGGTAAAATCAATGCACTTTTAAAAGCCGAAACTAGCCTTGAACGCTCTCCGATTAAAAAACAAATACAAAAATTAGTTAGGTTTCTGCTCGTTATCGCACTGCTCGTTTGCACTTTTATTACAATTACTTATACGGTCATGCGCTCGGATTTCATGAGTGCCTTTCTGAACGGACTTGCCGCTGCAATGGCCATTTTACCTGAAGAATTCCCGTTGGTTTTTGGCCTTTTTATTAGCCTTGGAGCTTGGCGCATGACCCGACAAAAAGTGCTCACCAGAGAGCTTGGCGCCATTGAATGGCTAGGAGCAATTTCAGTGTTATGCACCGACAAAACAGGCACTCTCACTGAGAATAACATGAGTGTGCATACGTATAGCACTGATTTAAAAAATCAATTAGTACAAAGCTTACAGCAAAAAAGCCAAGCAGTACACAATTTAGAACGTTGCGCAATGCTTGCCACACCAAAGCGCAGCCATGATGCCATCGAAAAGGCTATTCGTCAGCAAATCGCTAAACAGAAGGACCTCGATTCATTTGAGCTCATTAAAGAATACGAACTCACAAGTGACTGTTTGGCCATGACTTTAGTATATAAAAACATGGATAACGATGCTGAAGCCTACTGCAAGGGGGCTCCTGAAACCGTTTTAAAGCTCTGTAAGCTCACAGAACAGGAAATACAAGTACAATTAGACCAAATAGAACAAATGGCCGCACAAGGCTTAAGAGTACTTGGTTTTGCAAGTGTCAAATGGACTTCAGCTCCTTTACCCAACGCACAACAAGAATTTCTTTTCGAGTTTAAAGGATTTATTGGTTTTGAAGATCCGATTAGAACGGGGGTTCAAAAAGCGGTTCTAAAATGTCAGCAGGCGGGTATTCGGGTACTCATGCTTACCGGAGACTACCCGACAACCGCACTCAGTATAGCCAAACAAGCTGGATTTAAGGAGCCAATAGAAGTGGTTTTGGGAAACCGTGCCAATTTTAAAGAAGCTTTACAAAAAGCAGCCAGAAACCCTACTTATTCAATTTTTGCTCGCATCAGACCCGAACAAAAGCTACAACTTGTCGAGGCACTGCAAGCTAATGGTGAAATCGTGGCCATGACCGGTGATGGTGTTAACGATGCGCCAGCCTTAAATGCAGCTGACATCGGTATCTCAATGGGGAAGAGGGGGTGTGACGTTGCACGGGAAGCCTCTGCTTTAATTTTACTCGATGACAATTTTACGCATATTGTTAGTGCCATTCATCTAGGCCGAAATATCTTGGATAAACTACAAAAAGCGCTCTTGTATATCTTGGCCATTCATGTGCCAATCATTGGGCTTTCTATTTTGCCAGCGATCTTTCAGTCGGTGCCCGTTTTACTCATGCCCATGCATATTGTATTACTCGAATTACTCATTGACCCCATCAGCACCCTCGCATTTGAATCGGCAGCAGCCGAACGAGACCTCATGGAAAAACCACCCCGAAACCCCCAAGAAGCATTTTTTGGACCTCGCATTCTGATGCAAAGTGTACTTTATGGCCTGGTCGTTCTACTCTGTGTTTGCGCAACGCTTATTACTGCAACACTCACCCATGAAAAAGCAACTGTGATCAGGGCTTTGTGTTATGGCACCTTAATGTCTGCTAACTTATTGTTGGTATTGGTTGTGCTGTCGCGCTCAAAAAGCCGTTGGCAAACCCTCAAAAGTAGTAAAGCAATCATTTGGATCATTTTTGGTTTTGCCATACTTGCGCTGGGCCTAACCTGGAGTCTAGGATATCTTCAAAAGCTCTTTGCCTTTGAGCTACCAAAGTGGCCAGCTATGCTCTACGCATTTGGCTACGCCTTGTTAGCCGCGTTTTGTCTGAGTGCATTAAAAAAACAATTTTCAAAAAAAAGCCTCAACGAATTGAGGCTTTCTAAATCGGCTAATTGAAAATGTGTTTATTTCAAATCAAAGCGGTCTGCCATCATGACTTTCGTCCAAGCCGCCACAAAATCTTTGACAAACTTCTCTTTGGCGTCTGCACTTCCGTAAACTTCGGCTATCGCGCGCAATTCTGAATTAGAACCATAAATGAGATCAGCGCGGCTTGCGGTGTAAACAATGGCACCTGTTTTGCGATCGCGTCCCTCAAATAGTTCTTGATTGGCATCTGTAGGCTTCCAAACGATGTTCATATCGAGCAAGTTTACAAAGAAATCGTTGCTCAAAGTACCCACTTTCGTAGTGAATACACCTTTATTTGAATCGTCGAAGTTCGTACCTAACACACGCATGCCACCCACTAAAACCGTCATTTCAGGAGCAGTCAGACCCAACAATTGCGCCTTGTCCACCATGAGTTCTTCTGTGGTAAAAGTATATTGGGTTTTCTTGTAGTTTCTAAATGCATCAGCCATAGGCTCCAATACAGCAAATGAATTCACATCTGTTTGCGCCTGTGTGGCATCCATTCGGCCTGCTACAAATGGTACACTAACATTTACACCTGCATTTTTAGCAGCTTGCTCTAGTGCAGCAGCACCACCAAGTACAATGAGGTCTGCTAAAGAAACTTTTTTACTCGCATTTTTAGCATTGAAGTCTTTCTGAATTTGCGTGTACACACCAAGCACTTTATTCAATTGTGCTGGATTATTTACTGTCCAAGAACGCTGCGGCTCGAGTGCAATGCGAGCGCCATTGGCACCACCCCTGCGATCAGAATCGCGGTAAGTGGAAGCAGATGCCCATGCAGTTTCCACAAGCTCACTAATGCTTAGACCTGATTTCATAATTTGTGCTTTTAAATTCGCGATATCTGTAGCGTCAATTAAAGCATGATTCAGCGCAGGAATTGGATCTTGCCAAATGAGGTCTTCTTTTGGCGCCTCTGGGCCGATGTAACGCGTGCGTGGGCCCATGTCGCGGTGTGTGAGTTTGAACCACGCTTTAGCAAATGCTTCTTCAAACGCTTTTGGGTCTTCCATGAATTTCTTTGAAATTGGCCCATAAATTGGATCAAAGCGCAAGGCGAGGTCCGTGGTCAACATGGTTGGTTTGTGCTTCACGTTCGGATCAAATGCATCAGGAATGATTTTATCTTCCGTTTTAGCTACCCATTGCTTTGCACCAGCTGGGCTTGTTGTGAGCTCCCATTCATAACCAAATAAAATTTGAAAATAGGAATGCGTCCAACGGGCAGGTTGGGTCGTCCAGGTTACTTCTAGACCAGATGTAATGGCATCTTTTCCTTTTCCGCTCTTGTAGCTTGAGGTCCAACCAAATCCTTGCTCTTCAATAGCAGCAGCTTCTGGCTCCGGACCAACATGTGAAGCAGGGCCTGCACCGTGTGTTTTACCAAAGGTGTGTCCACCAGCTATAAGCGCCACTGTTTCTTCATCGTTCATTCCCATGCGCCCAAAAGTTTCGCGGATGTCTTTTGCTGAAGCAAGTGGATCGGGGTTTCCGTTGGGGCCTTCAGGGTTCACGTAAATGAGCCCCATTTGAACGGCAGCTAATGGGTTTTCCAGTAAACGTCCTTCGCTGTAGCGTTTGTCATCTAAGAACTTGGTTTCTTTTCCCCAGTACATATCTTGCTCAGGCTCCCATACATCGGCACGGCCTGCTGAAAAACCGTAGGTTTTGAATCCCATTTCTTCTAAGGCGACATTTCCGGCCAATACCATGAGGTCGGCCCAAGAAATTTTGTTGCCATATTTTTGCTTCACTGGCCATAGAAGACGACGCGCTTTATCGAGATTTCCGTTGTCAGGCCAGCTATTCAAGGGCGCAAAGCGTTGTTGACCAGCAGAAGATCCACCGCGACCATCTCCGGTGCGGTAAGTCCCGGCGCTGTGCCACGCCATCCTGATAAACAGAGGTCCGTAGTTTCCGAAATCGGCAGGCCACCAATCTTGCGATTCAGTGAGCACCTTTTTGATATCGGCTTTCAGAGCATAGTAATCAAGAGTTGAAAATGCTTTTTCATAGTTAAAATCACCTCCCATCGGATCAGACATACTAGAATGCTGACGCAAAACCGTGAGGTCTAACTGATTTGGCCACCAATCGCGGTTGGTATTCCCGTTAGGATTTACCATAGGATTCACATGAGCACCGTGTCCTGCAGGAGGAGGAGTTGTAGCTCCATGCATCACCGGACATTGCCCTGCAGGCGGAGGTGGCGGTGGTGGAGGGGTGTTTTTCTTTCCTTTTTGAGCTGACAAGTTCAAAGCCAAGCCAATACTCAAGAGTAAATAAACTTTTTTCATAGCATATCGATTAATGTTGCCTCAAAAATAGGGCACCTAATCAATCGATGGCATCAATAGTGTTTATATATAAATAGAAATTATTTATAAGGAAATAAAGTTGAGTACGATTGGAAAATGATCCGAAGGATACGAGCGCTCAAAAGTATCTCGCAGCACTTCGTATTTGATTTGCACTAATGAAGCACTCCCGAAAAAGTAATCGATGATTTTATCATCAGTATTGGAAATTGTAAAAGCATTAAAAGTTGGGCCTGAACACAATTCCGGATGGCGCATACCGCATGATAAATCTTTGAATGATTTTCTAAGATTCACGATGGGAAAAGAATCAGGCTCTGCGTTGAAATCGCCCATTAACAAAATAGGAGCAGGATGATTTTGCTGCAGCTCAGTGTATTTTTTTTGAAGCAACTGTGCTGATTGCAAGCGTGCTTCTTCACCAATATGATCAAAGTGCGTATTGAAAACCCATAACATTTGATGATCGCGTTTACTTTCAAGTAGCGCATAGGTGCAAATCCTGTTCAGCGCTGCATCCCATCCTTTAGAAGGCTTTTCTGGCGTGAGTGACAGCCAAAAAGTGCCGCTTTGCTGACAAACATAGCGCGTGGTGTCGTAAAAAATTGGAGAGAATTCACCAGCTGTTTGCCCGTCATCACGCCCAACTCCGATAGCAAGATAGGAGGGAAGTGCCGCTTTCAAATCTGTGAATTGGGAATAAAGCACTTCCTGAAACCCTATAATGGTCGGTACTTGAGCTTTGATTTGAGCGATAATTGGAATTTTGCGCGCAGTCCAATCAGGCGCCAAATCAGTATGCCCGTCATAGCGAATATTATAGGAAAGCGCCTTGTGCTGCTCGGGTTGAGCAAAAACAAGAAAAGGCAAAAATACCAACAGGAACTTTAGAGGCATATTTGAGAATGATGTATGCTCAAATGTAGCTTTTATTTTGCATGTATTGTTTGAGTGCTTTTCAAAACAATTATTCGTTTCAAAATTTAGAAATTTCATTTAACATGAATTTGACTTATGACATAACAGCAAAACTTTAATAGTGAAAAAACAAACTTACCCCATGATGTTTTGTTTCATGTTTAAACAAATAATTTAAACAAAATGAAAAAACTTAAACTCTTATCCATCTCCTTACTCGCTACAGGTTTGCTTTGGACAAACGAACTTGACGCACAAACTAATGTTTTTGATAACGTTATTGCGGCTTCACCTAATCACAATTTACTAGAAGCAGCAATTGTTGAAGCAGGCCTTGTAAGTGCGCTTCAAAACCCGAGTGCAACGCTAACTGTATTTGCACCCGATGACCAAGCTTTTACAAATTTAGCTAGTGCATTGGGCACCAATGTAAATGGTCTTTTGGCCTTGCCAAATCTTCAAGACATTCTTCTATACCATGTTTTAGGAGCTGTTGTTCCGTCGTCAGCAGTTGTCAACGGTTCAATTGTTCAGCCTTTGAGCCCTACAAATACCCTAAAAATTACAGCGACTGCTGGAGGTAGTGTTTTTGTAAACCATGCTCAAGTAACAGCGGTGGATCTTTTTGCTGCTAATGGCGTGGTTCACGTTTTAAACAATGTAGTTCTTCCTGCAGAGACAGTTGCTGATGTCGCAATTGACAATGGCTTTACGACATTAGTTACAGCAGTAGTTCAGGCAGAATTACTTCCTGCCTTAACCAACCCACTCAGCGACCTCACAGTTTTTGCACCAAATAATGCTGCATTCGAGGATCTAGCAGATGAGGCAGGAATTACAATAGCCGAATTGTTAGGGATACCAGAATTGGCTGAAATCTTGTTGTATCATGTGCTAGGCACCGGTGTTCCTTCATCGGCCGTTACCAACGGGGCTATCGTTCAGCCGTTAAGCACTCTAAATACGCTAAAATTAACTAAAACAACTTCCGGCAATGTTTACGTAAATCAAGCTGAGGTTATTGCTGCAGATATTACAGCTTTCAACGGAATTGTGCATGTATTAGATGAAGTTGTTTTACCTATAGAAACTGTCGCAGATTTAGCAATTAACAACGGTTTTTCAACGCTAGTTAGCGCAGTAGTAAAAGCTGAATTATTGCCTGCATTATCCGAGCCCTTTTCACAATACACCGTTTTTGCACCGACAAACCAAGCGTTTGACAACCTAGCTGCTGCGCTAAACACCGATATAAACGGCTTACTTGCATTACCAGACCTAACAGATATTCTTTTATATCATGTACTTGACGAGGCTGTTTTTTCAACGCAATTAGTCGCGGGGCCAGTTGAAACACTTTCTGGTGAAGATGTAATTGTTTCATTAACAGGTGGTGGTGTAAAAATCAACGATGCAAATGTTGTTTTAGCCGATGTTGAAGCTGACAATGGTATTGCACATGTGTTAGACAAAGTTTTACTAGATACATTCCTCGGTATTCATGAGAATGAAACACTTACATTCAGTGTATATCCGAACCCTGCTCAAAACGAAATTCAAGTTGCCGGTGTAGAAGGAATTATTTCTATCACAGACATGAGTGGAAAAATTCTAATCACTAAGGAACTGAATAACAATGCTATTGATATTTCAACTCTTTCTGCTGGCAGCTATATTGTTTCAGTAGAAAACAATGGTAAATCCGGAAAACAATTGTTGATCAAACAATAACTGTTTCTTTATTAAATGAAAAAGCCACTCTATTTGGGTGGCTTTTTTCATTGGCTATTTGTGCCGTCTCATTAGGAATGGATATTGGGCGTAACGATTAAGAAAACGTTTCTTGAGTTAGCATTTTATCCCTTTAATTTTTGAAACTTTTGGGAGAGGTAATACATACCTACACCGAAAGAAACGCCACTAAGGATCAAGAGTTGGGCAAAAAGACCTTCGGCACTGAATGATAGTTTTAATAGAATTGTAGAAATTACAAAACTTGAATTGCGCATGATGAGTGCATAATCGTCTGTGTAGAAAAGCGAGAGCAACAATATAAGCACATCACTTACAATCAACAAGGAAAAAAAGTGATCGAAAAAGATGCCGTTCAAATTCAAAGCTGTACCTAAAGTATAATTGCCAGCAGCATGCAGCAAATAATCAGCGAGCGAATAAACACCTAGAAATAAAGAACTGATCAGCAACAAAACTGTAATGATTTTCTTAGAACGAATAAAGCGCTGAACCGACTGCAATTCAGGCTCTTCTGTCTCTTCATGCAGAGGTCTAAACCGATTACAGAGTTTGTAAAAAATATAAATCAGCAGAAATACCAATACCACAGTTATTAAATCGCCAAGTAACTTATTGTACGCTCCGTGTTCAGGCCATAGTTGCGCTAAAGGCAAGTGGGTGATGTCTTTAAAAACTCCCCTGATCAAGATAAGTGTCATGATTTCGTACTGCTTACCAATGTAGATACTTGTGGACTTTGGCAAATAATAAAGCAACAGAAAAGCTTCGAAGACTAGGAGAAAAGAAAAGGGCGTATAAAGCGCGTTAATAGGACTAGAAAACAATTTATCGGCAGGCCCCTGCCAAACATATTGATGCAAAAAGTACAGGCTAAGATGTCCTAGGAAACTAATAATGGCGACATACAACACTGCTTTACTTAACTTTTCCTTGAAGTCAGGCGTCAGTAAATAGTGAAACTTTTTTAAGTAATTCATTATTAGCAATTTATGCTAATATAGGGTTTTAAATGCACCCTTTCACATTCAAGAAAAATACAGCTAAAACTGATGGCTATGAAAACGCTCTACTTCAGCTATCATGCTGTGGTAATAACGGTACCACTTGCCTTGTCCAAGCTGTTTTGCCTTTTGATGAATTGGGTTTTTGGCCCATTCGGCAATAGCCTCTTTGTTTTGCCAATAGCTAATGAACATCCCGCGACCGTCATGCTTCATGCTTTCATACCCTAAAAACCCAGGAATTTGCTTCACTAGTTCTAAGGTCTCGGTGTCGTAGGCTTCATATCCATCCAAATCATCACTCAAGTAATAATTGAAAATAGAGGCGTAAAATGGTGCTTGGGGCGGGGTGGGAGTGTACCAGTTGATCATAATTAAAGTTAATATTTATCGATTTAATTGTGGCGAATTCGCCATAATTAAAAATCTAATTTCTTTAAATTTTCTAAAGTTTGATTAGACTTACTTTGTAGCAAAGTCAATTGTTGTATGGCAATTTGATTCAGTTTCACAATTCTTTTCGCTTGAGTTAATCCTTCTTGAATAAACAAGGCATTTAAATTTTCAAGATTGATCAGACAAATCAATTGTTCGATTGAAGCAGCATCCCTAATCATCCCTTTAAAATCAGGGTTTTGTTTTTTAAAAGCTCGAGCAGTTTTTCCAAATAAGGCCACATTGATTACCTCAGCCTCGCTTGCATAAATTACTTTGGCTTGTTCAGGTGAAATTTCTTTTGGGACTAAATGTTTTTGAATAGAATTTGCATGAATTAGCTGATTTACTTTAGCTAATTCCCTCTTTGCTGTCCATCCAAAAGCCTTATCCTTTTCTGATTTTATCCTTTGAAATTCACGGATTAAATAGATTTTAAATGCTGGACTAATCCACATTGCAAACTCAAAAGCTATGTCTTTGTGCGCATAAGTCCCTCCGTAACGCCCGGGTTTTGCCTGCAAAGAGATCGCATTTGTTTGCTCCACGAAATCTTTCACACTTATCTTGAAATTATTGAGCCCAGCCTTAGTTTTAATTATGGCGAATTCGCCATAATTAAAACTTGGATTTGTGAGTTGCTCCCAAATACCAATGTACTCTAAAGTATTTCGATTTCTCAGCCAATCTGTCACAAAAAAAGTACCATCTTTTGCCTTCATCATGTCTGTCAAACAAATGTATTCAAATCCATTTGCCTCGATCATTTGAATGGAGGTTTCGTGTACAATCAGTTTTTTCATTGCCTTCTTTTGAAAGGCTAAACTAATGAAGATGAAACGATTATGTTTCAGTATTTCTACTGAGTAAATTGGCTATTTTCTGTTTTTTTTTGAATCTTCTGGATTACTAACCCAAGTTCCGGAAAGCTCGGAAATTTGCTAGCATATTTCTTTATCGAAAAGCCTGCTAGGAGGTTGTGGATGCGACGAGGATAAAAGTTTAAACCTGATTCAAATGCTTGCTCTTTCCAATCCAACCTAAATGGGTGTGATCGAAGCTGTCAAAATATTTCAAACCGTAACCAGCAACTCGATCAAATGACGAGTGAGCAAGGAAAATCAACCCAACCTGAATCAGGCTTTCGTTATGCATGAAATATCCTAGAAGGACTAGGCCAGCTAAAATCCCCTGGTGATGAAAAACATTGTAGGCGCTTGCACCCAACTTTTTGGTTATCACAAACAAGGCAAAAGAAACATCAGGAATAAAGAATAGCGCCCAATATAAACCCCAGCTTTCAGGATATAGATGGTTATAGGCTACCGTGAAAAGAATGAACAATCCTGCGGATACAAGTTTTAATAGATATTTCATGCGGTGTTTACTTTAAAATTCTTTGCAACTGTTCTTTCGCTTGCTCAATATGACGCAATTCATGTTGAATGATGATGTCAAAAACCGTATCTAATTCATAAACAATGACTTTGCTTGCCGGAGAATGAATCACTGTTTTATTTTGAATGAACGGTGCGGCTAATTCTATATAGCGCTTTAAATCCTGATGATGCGCCGTAAATTGATCAATTATATCGTGTAAAACTGTAGCCTTTTTTGGCTCCCAAACTGGAAAAGTCTTCATCTTTTTTTGACGACTAGGTTCAACAGATTGCTTAACAAAGCCCCCTAAAAATTTAACGATGAATTGAAAACGACCGTGAAAAGGACGTTTGTAGACATTTTGATTAAGCTGATCAATGATCGGATAATAACTTGAGTTGATTAAAATCAGATGTTCAATATTCTGAGCTATACTCCAATGAGCACCATCGGTTCGATTTAGCTGTTCTTCCGTTAAGTGGCCGAATAAATCTTGGACTAATTTCGTGTTTGAATCAATTTGTTGAAGAAGGTTAGTCATGTTGAATTAAAAAATTTGGATGGTTCAAAAAGTTAAATGAATTCCCAACTCACTAAACCAATGATAGAAAACAAGGTTAGCAACCAGTAATGCATTGTTTTTAGTTTCATTTTATTTAAATAATAATAACAGCGCCTGTGTCACCATCCTGATGCAGCAATAAAAGAGCCGCATTGTTTTAAAGTATTTCAATCCTAAATTAACAAATCATTTGTAAACAATTGTTGATGAAGAATGACCTCATTTTCTAGTTTATGATCTACCAACCAATTAAGGAACGCATTTATTCTTTCCACAGTCATGATGCCGCACGTGTCTTCATTTCCAAAATAAGGACTCGTCATTTCTAATGATCGCGACAAATCAATATTTGCAAGGTCATCAGCAGTAAGATGCTGTCTGAATAAAGAATTAGCTTCAGTAGGATTTTTTTGAGTAAACAAGTAGCCTTTTCTAGTGGCTTTAAGAAAACGAATACAGAGCTCTTCGTTTGTATTTATAAATTGTTGTTTGGTCAAGACTACCGGTGAATAACCATATGGAATACCAAAATCTTTTAAGAAAAACCGATTCAGCTCGATTCCTTTTTGAGTTGCCTCAACACCCTCCCAATTGTCAAAAATCCATGTAGCATCTGCCTTTTCTTCTAAAATAGTGTTCCAAATTCCGAGTTTTTCGGGGTAAACAATGTTCATGGTTCCGAAGCCACCATCATTAACCACCAATTGTCGGACAATATGATCCTCATAACGGGCTTTATAAGATGCATAAGATTTGTAATCGAGATTTTTGGGATGATTAATCTTTGAATCCGCCAACGTAACAATACAACTCAAATCTTCTTGAAGAATTGCAAATACGGCCATAGCATCGACTTTATTTTTCTTGTTATTCAGACTAATTACTGTCTCAAAAGGAGCTATCGCAAAATCAACCAGATTGGTTTCTAATTTTTTTCCTGGTGTCAGACTATAATTGTCATCCATCGGATTCAGAATTTCAAGTTGAATTCCATGCTGCTCATAAATACCTAAATACTTTGCCACATAAAATCCAATATGATTTATGTTTGGCGTCCAATCTAAAGCAAGGCGAATTTGTTTCATACTTCTAATGCATTATAAAAATTGTTTAACAAATCAACTAAACGTCATATAATACCTCATAGTTCGTGGCGAATGCGATAAAAAAACTTAGTTCAATCATTAAAAGAATTTCTAACTTTTCTCACTAACCTGTCTATTGTAAAATACCTTAATTTTAAGGACTTGATTTTCAAACTCAATTCAAATGACCACACAATTTTCTATTTGCCTCTGGAACCAAGATGCTAAAGGCATGTCACAATATTATCAGCAAATTTTCTCTGATTTTAAGCTCATTTCAGAGAACCCAATGGCCTCCGTATTTGAAATAGTCGGAACGCGCTTTATGTGCTTGAACAATGCGGTTCCTAACATTCAATTCAACGAAAAAATTTCTTTTGTTCTTACCGTTGACACACAAGCAGAAATAGATACTTATTGGGATTACTTCTGCCAAGAGGGGCAAGCAGGGCAGTGCGGCTGGCTCGAAGATAAATATGGTGTCTCCTGGCAAATTGTACCTAGCATCTTGGGCAAACTCATGACCAACCCCGAAACCGCTCCAAAAGCAACTTACGCATTTATGCAAATGAGCAAATTTGATATTGCGAAGTTAGAGGAGGCGGTGAGGTAAGAAGTCTCAAGTTACTGTAAGTTACTTGACAATTGTTGATTTTAGGGCTTGAAGAAAGCTAAGGCTTGTAACTTTTACCAAGTTCAATTTGTTTGAATACTATTAATCGGCATGAAATTAAGCTAAAAAATCTGCATGAAAACCATCCTACTCTTTTTGACCCTAAGCACTAGTCTTTTTTCAAGGGCTCAACACATTTACGGCTCCATTTCTGGTGGATATCTTTTGAATGCAAGCAATAATCAGGCGCCAAGTTATATCGTCAACACCTATCATCAAATTTCCTTGCCCTGGTTTTGGAGACAAGAAAATTACGCCTTCAAAAATAGTCTGCATACTGACTTGAATTTTGGACATTTGATCACGGAGCAAATCGGTTACGAGCTTTCATTTAGCTACCTTAAACCTAATAGTATTTCAGACAACTTCAGCTACGGGCAAAAAATTATGTCGGGCGCGTTCTTTCAATCGGCAGCCAAACTCATTTTATCCGTCCCGCTGAAAAAGTTCGACCTCTATGCCAAACTTGGCCTGAATATCGTTAAGGGAAATATGTCTTATCTACAAACAATTGAAGACGGTAACTTCAACTCACTCGGAACCTCCACAGCATCGCTTACCTACACTTACACTAGTCCAGTGTCACTCGGCTATAATGGCGCTATTGGCGTTAATGTTCCGGTTTCAAAAAGGTTTTCTTTTTTCACAGAAGTGCGGTATTTCAATCAAACTTTCTCTCCAAAAATTGGGAAAATGACTAGCTTTTCTTATAATGGCTCAGATTTATTAGCGAACAATGATTTTCAACCCTACTATGCTCAAATTGAATTTGGAAGTGAATCTGAATGGCTGAACTACAACAGCACTGACAATTCTAAACCACAAAAACTATACGCGCGCAGCTATGCATTAGGCGGCCTTGACTTCACGGTTGGGCTAAAGTACATGCTTTGGAGTAGGAGGTAGGCTTTAATCAGTCGGCAAGCATGCTGCAGCTTACTTCGAAATCAATACGGTTTTCGGTAAAAATCATTTACTGAATTTGTGTAAAAGATGTTATCCATAGGATATTTGATTTGAAAAACAGTTGGGTTCTTTTCGCCTAAAGGAACGAGCATTAAAGTCGACTTACCTTCATAAACCACTCTTTGATCTGCGGGAATTCATCATGCGATCTAAGTTGTTAGCAATATAATTGTTGTTATTCAAATTCTTGGTTTCAGAAAACTATTGCTATTCCTGAATTAATAACCACTTAATTAATTCGTTGGTATCAACAATGCTCCAAGAATGAGGATGTCTACTATTGTCAGGCTGTCTGTAACCTTTATTCTGTGTAATTATCAATTCAGCTTTATGATTTCCAAGCCTATACAATTCATTAATCATTGCTGAACATTCAGTAGCATTCATATTCGAAAAGTCCGCTCCACGTTCTTTTAACCACCAATTTATGTCAGGTTCTGTATAAATTCTTATCGGTACCGTGATAATCTTTTTAATCGCAGTTTGTGTTGTATCAGAAAATGAATAAGGCGAAAGTTTGTAGTATTCAGAAAGATTTGTTGCTGGACTATTGCCAGTTTCTTTTTCAAGTCTTTCTATCATATACACACTCTCCTCACAAGCTTCTATACTTTTTGAAAGCCTGATTTCTCTTTTTGCGGAATAATAAAATCTTTCAAAGTCGAGCGGCGGGTCAATTGCAAAAACGGCAGCTGGTTTTACAGTTGAATTTTCAGCATACTTTAATGCACAACTACCACCAATAGAATATCCACCAACAAAAAATCTTTGGTCTGTAAGTTTGTGCTTAGTGGTTATATCTTTTAATATTATTTTAAAAGTTTGTTGGCTTA
>JACCDV010966329.1_pt1 | contig 60699 bp, 60 predicted proteins | sample 7446131 | NCBI WGS metagenome assembly JACCDV01 (sample SAMN15323448, study PRJNA562643) | freshwater metagenome | isolation source: river surface water | place: USA:Blue River Watershed | collected 2017-08-17
GCTGCATAAGCAGCAGAATCAATATTGATGTATTTGGTAGCTTCTACTTGAGGGTCTAACTTAGGGTCAGCCATCAATGCACGCGCCAAGGCCTCTAAACCAGCTTCTCGGGCAATAATCGCCTTGGTGCGACGACGAGGCTTGAACGGTAAATAAAGGTCTTCTAAAGCCTGTTTGGTATCTGCAGCCCCAATTGACTTTAATAAAACATCCGTTAACTTACCTTGCTCATGAATGGACTTCAAAATAGCAACACGGCGATCTTCTAATTCACGCAAATACAACAAACGCTCTTCAATGCTACGCAACTGAGTGTCATCTAGACCACCAGTCACCTCTTTACGATAACGGGCAATAAAAGGCACAGTCGAACCCTCATCCATCAATGTGACTGTTGCATCAATTTGCTGTGGTCGAACCTTCATTTCAGTAGCGATTTGCTGTGTAATACGCACAGCAACTTGTGAAGCGAATTCAAGGGGTAATTCAGACATTGAGGTACTTTATGTAAAGATGAATTGATGATTATTTAACTTAAATTTAAAAGTCAGTGATCAGTTAAATGATTTCATTGCAATGAACGAGATCATCACTTTTTCAACAATGATGGCAATTTAGCTAAAAAATCCTTAGCCACCATTGAATTTCCGTAGTCAGAATAATGATCCCCATAGCTATACAAGAACTGACCATCTTTAGCAATGCCACAATGATTGTTCTGGACATCACAAACTAAATTAGTTGGGTCATAAACAATCAAAGAAGGGTGATTTTCTTGGAGTTTTTTTACAAATAATCTATAGCGCTCATTGGTATGCATGTGTTGCTCATAAGTCATACTGCACAATGGGTTCTCTTTTCTAAACAAAAATTGATTCAAGAACTCGCTCTTAGTTAAGCCTCCGCTGATGCAACTCTTAGGGTCTGGGAATCCAGGGTGATCAACTAAAAATCCCACTCGCTTGCCAGCACTCTCTAAGGCCTTGATGGCATTACCCACCCCCAATAAACCTTCATCAAAATGAGGGCTGGCGTCCATCAATTCACGGGTATAGACCTCACCCAATACAAAAATTGATCTTGCGGCAGGTGCGAATAAAACAAATTGAATATCTTTATTTTTCAACAAAGCATCTAAAACATATTGATTCTTTTTGGCATTACGTCCCCTCAAACGAGGAATATCGCCCGTCATAGGTATCGCATTACCAATCATCATCCAAGCAGGCGATTTTTGATTCATGGCTTCTCTGGCCAAGCCGTAGAAAATTGCTTCACCTTTACTGTCTCCCCAAACAGCATGAGTTGCTGTTTGGTCCTTGGGGCTGTAACAGGAATTCAGAATCAATTTTGCTTCCAAAGGTATGCCGCACTCATTGGCCCAACGCTTGCGATCAGCGCCCATGTCCAATGAAGTTGGATCAGCATTCAATAAACCAGCATGCCTTGCTTTGACTCCCTTGGTTTTATAAACAACAGCCCCTGCAATACAAATGCACAACATCAATATCGATAAAACGATGATCAAGGGACGCTTTGATGAAGATTGGCGAATGGGCTTCTCTATCAAGTAATAAGTCAATGCAGCCAAAACAATACTTAAAATCACCAAAACCACACGAACATCAACAGGTGGCGTTTCTGAATAAATGATTCTGGCAAATGACAACAATGGCCAATGCCATAAATACAAAGGAAAGCTAATCAAACCCACCCAGACAAAAATTCTCTGCGATAAGACAAAACGATTCACCGAACCGTGAGGGCCTGAAGCTATTAGAAGAGCTGAACCCAGCGCAGGCAACAGCGCCCACCAACCCGGAAAGGCTCTTGACTCATTGATCACCACAAAGCCAATCGCCACCATGACTAAGCCCAAGCCTGAAAGAAGACTTCTATAGCGCTCAATGATGGATGTGAACACCTGCGCAGGATGCAATGCTTGATAGGCTAAAAAAGCCCCTAAGGCCAATTCCCAAGAACGACTCAAAGGAGAATAAAACGCTGCACTGGGATTACTTCCTACTTGCCAAACATTTAAACCAAAGGACAAAAGAGCCACCACCAAAATCAATGACAAAACATTCCAAGAACGCTTAGCAAAGAAATAAAGCAATAGGGGCCAAACAATATAAAACTGTTCTTCAATGCCCAAAGACCACAAATGCAATAAAGGTTTGGTATCTCCAGCTGCATCAAAATAGCCAGCCTCTTTCCAAAACATAAAGTTAGCAATGAACCCTGCACCACCCGCCGCATGCTTTCCTAAAGAGCGATACTCAACTGCGGTCAATACCACCCAACCCAAAGCCAAGCAGAACAAAAGAACGAAACTCAATGCAGGGAAAATGCGACGCACACGTCTGGCGTAAAACGTCTTGATACTGTAATTACCAGCCTGAATATCTTTTAAAAGAATGCTGGTGATCAAATATCCAGAAATCACAAAAAAGATATCTACGCCAATAAATCCACCAGGCAAAAGATTTGGAAACGCATGAAACAAGACCACCGGCAAAATTGCCAAGGCTCGAAGACCATCAATATCGGAACGGTAAGAGATTGAGTGAGAATCTTGACTACTCATGCATCATCTTTCTAAATATTTTTTAAACAAATCAGCTATTAGTTTATTTACTTAATTAACTTACTGATAAAACTTACTAACCAACTTCAGTCGCCTCAATGTCTGTAATGGCCGCAATTGCTGCTAAAACTTCTTCAACACTTGGAGGCTGGCCTTTATCACCCAGATTATGGATATTGGGCGACCAATATCCCTCTGTTTTCCAGCGCGGTGAATCACAATACAGCTCAATCGTTGGTCTTCTTAAAATAGCCGACAAATGAGTCAAACCAGTGTCCACACCGATGGTCATCTTGGCGCCTGCCACCAGACCAAAAGCATCCGCAATAGAAAAGGCACTCGGCACAATCGCTTTTGAGCCAACCAAAGAATACGTCCCAGAAATTTTCCTGGCAATTTGAGTGCTCACTTCTTTTTCTTTATCATTACCCCAGGGTAATATCACTTGGATGCCCTTGGCGACCAATGCTTTACCCACAGTCACCCAATGATCATCAGACCAGCGCTTTGATTTACCAGCTGTCGCATGAAAACACATCACGTAAGGCTTACTCACATCAAAACCCAGATCAATGCGGGTTGATGCAAAGCCTAAGTTGGCGGCATCTACCAAAGACTGAACATAAGCATCTGGATAAAACTGAGGGGCTGAAATTGCACGATCAGGCACTGGCAGATCAAGAGCTGAAGCTGTTACCCAACGCGAGCGATCTACTGCATGACAATGAAACGGCACTTGCACACAATCTGTATAGAACTTACGAGCCCACGGCTCGTAACCAGAAAACTCTGTTTGATTGGCCAAACCAAATATTGATGCTGTCTTTTTGGGGTTAGCTAGGTGAGTAATCCAAGCTGATTTCAATAAACCTTGGGTTTCAATAATCAAGTCATAGTCAGTCAGCACACCTGACTTAAATTGCTCTTTAAAAGCGATGTATTCCTGAATACTACGGATAAACTCGCCGCGTTTTAAAGCTTTTTTCCAACGACGAAACCCCAAAGGAATGATGTTGTTGATACCAGCAACAGAATTACCAGATGGCAAAGTAATGGTCTTCAGAGGCTCTAAAAGCCCCACATAGCCCTCCTCCACCACCCAATCAATCTGAGCTTCTGGGTACTTGGCACGCAGATCCCAAACCACGGGCAAATTGTGCAAAACATCGCCCAAAGAGGACAACTTAACGATCAAAATCTTCATGGACTCTATTTTCGCCTAAATTAGACTTAAGCCAGTAATTTGATATTCGCCATGGAGTTAATACTAAAATTGCACTATGAGCACACTTATAGCCCCAGCATGCCCCGTATGCGGCATGGAAAACACTTATCCCGATGGTAATCACTTTATTTGCCCTGATTGCACCCATGAATGGTCAGCAGCAACATCATCAACAGAAGAGGTTGAAGAAACAAGGGCTCACAAAGATGCCCATGGCAATTTCTTAAATGATGGTGACACTGTCACCTTGATCAAGGACCTAAAAGTCAAAGGCTCATCATTGGTGATCAAGAGTGGCGCCAAAGTCAAGAATATTCGCTTGATCGATGGTGACCATGACATCGCTTGCAAAGTGGATGGTCAGAGCATATTGCTGAAGTCTGAGTTCATGAAGAAGGTGTAGTGATTAATTTTATTAATTAATCACTCATACCCATTCGGGTTCATAGATTGCCAGCGCCAACTATCCTCACACATGCGCTGTAAGTCATATTTAACTTCCCAATTGAGCTTTTCTTTTGCCATAGAAGCATCTGCATAGAAAGCAGCAATGTCTCCTTGACGTCTATCAATAATCTTATAAGGAATTTTCTTGCCTGATGCCTGCTCAAATGCTTTGACTAGGTCAAGAACACTGTAGCCCTTGCCCGCCCCAAGATTGACTGTCAAAGAACCTCGACCAGACAAGAGATAATCTAGGGCTTTAACGTGTCCTTTGGCTAGGTCGACCACATGAATATAGTCACGAACACCCGTGCCGTCATGAGTAGGCCAATCACCCCCATAAACAGATAAGTGATTACGTTTGCCAACGGCGACTTGGGTGACATAGGGCATTAAATTATTAGGCACTCCCATTGGATCTTCACCAATCAAACCACTTTCATGAGCACCAACAGGATTGAAGTAACGAAGATATGCAACCGACAAATTAGGCTTAGCAATCTCCAGATCACGCAAAACTTGCTCTGACATGAACTTAGTCCAGCCATAAGGACTCGTTGAGCCTAAAGGCATACTCTCTAAATAGGGAATCGGATTATCTGGGTGGTAAACAGTTGCAGAGGAACTAAAGACAAATTTTTCACAAGAATGTTCACCCATAACATGGCAAAGCGTGAGCAAACCATCAAGATTGTTTTGATAATAATCAAGTGGCGCCTTAACAGAATCCCCCACCGCCTTAAGTGCTGCAAAGTGAATCACTGCATCAATTGAATGATCTTGAAAAATATTTTTCAACAACCCTTCATCACGAACATCCCCTTGATAAAAAATCGGTGAGCGCCCACTAAGCAACTTCAACCTCTCAAGAACCAGAGGGTTGGAGTTTGAGAAATTATCAACCCCCACTACCTGATACCCAGCAACAAGCAACTCAACCCATGTATGAGAACCAATGTATCCAGTTGCGCCGGTTAATAGAATCATTAAATTAGTTTTTCTGATAAGGTTAAAGCTGACGCTACCACTTGATCCATATTGTAGTAACGGTATTGCGCTAAACGCCCAACAAACAATACATTTTTTTCAGCATCAGCTTTTTCCTGATATTGCTTGTAAAGAGATTCATTAACAGGATTAGGCACTGGGTAATATGGGTCACCTTCTGCTTTCGAGTATTCTCGAACGATAGATGTCCCAGAAACTTTTTGCCCAGTCAAATGTTTAAATTCAGTAATTCTTGTAAATTTTTCCTCGTTCGGATAATTCACAGTTCCAACTGTCTGCAGCGACTCAACGTCTGATTGATGCTCATGCTCAAAGCTTAAGCTTCTATATGGCAACTTGCCATAACAGTGGTCATAAAAAGCATCCACAGGCCCAGTGTAAATAATTTTTTGATAATTCCACTTTGCTCTATCTGCCAAAAAGTCAGCATTTAATTCAACCTCAATATTTGAAGAGTCTAATATTCTCTCAAACATTTTTGTATAACCGTCTACTGGCATAAATTGATAGGTATCTGTGAAATATCGATCATCATCATTTGTTCTTGTTGGGATACGCGCAGCCACACCGGCAGATAATTCAGACAAATCAAGATCCCACTGCTTCCTTGTATAACCCCTGAAAAACATTTCACATAGCTCAGGACCAACACTATTTAATACAACATCTTCACTAGTTTTTACTGCTGCCTTTGATATTCTCTTTGTATCTAAAAAAGCTTCGACTTCATCCTCCTTTAGATCCAGCCCAAAAACTTTATTAATGGTTAACCTATTAATTGGGATTGGGAAAAACTGACCTTTAACCCTGGCTAAAACCCTATGTTCGTAAAAACGCCAATTAGTGAACCTAGATAAATATTCAAAAACTTTTTTACTATTGGTATGAAAAATATGAGGTCCATAAGGATGAATTAACACACCATTTTTATCTTTTTCATCATAAGCATTACCACCAATATGACTTCTCTTATCAACCACCAGAACTTTTTTGCCAGCATCAGCCAGCTGTCGCGCACATACCGCTCCAGCATACCCAGCACCAACAATTAAAAAATCATATTTTTTGACCATAAAACTACCTTAAAAAGTATTTTTCTACTTGAGATTGAAATCGTTTTGGCTCATCAATGATTGCACTTCTATAAGCCTCAAATGTTTCATAATGCTTTGGAAAGTTACTAAAAATATCATTAACTAGACTTTCAAAATTTGAGAAAAAATTTGGCGCTGAACTATCTAGCTTGTATTCAGAATTAATGGGCACGTCAATCATATTTTGAGCCGCTCCCAAAATCCCAGTAACAATGCAACAGCCATGCATAGCCGCTTCACGAGGCAATCTATCTCGCCCAGGATGATGTCCAAAATCTATATATAGCTTTGCTTTACCTAATTTTTCAGTCAATCCTTTTCGATCAAAACCTTTTAGAGGAGTAAATTTAATGTTTGGAAATTTTTGGATCAGCGCATCGGTTACCAATTTTCCTTTTACTGGGTTAAAAAGAATCTCATCAACTCTTCCAGGCACTCCAGGATTGATTCCTTCCAGTAAAAATTGCTGATTAATTGGTTCGTAAAAAGGGATTGATGTTAACCCCCCTTTTTTTAAAAAATCTTCAGAGTACCTACTCTGTGAAAAATGAATTATTTTATTTAAGGATTTCAAGCCTCTAGTAGGTCTTTCACCTCTAAAAATTTGCTTTAAATATCTGATTTTATTTCTTATCCAACTCTTATGCTTAAGATAAAAGAAATTATCAACAGATAGCCACCAAATTGCGGCTTTTGCATTTTTAACATTCAGGGCCAACATTGGATTAACCTCAGGAAAAATAATCAAATTTCCAGATAAATCCTCATACTCCCCAACGGGAACATTCATTTCGCGATAAAAATCTGGCACCCTAAATTTTTCCGAAAATGGGGCATACACTATATATGCGTCAATATTTATTCTTCTTAAGATCATCACCAAATTATGCATAGCCTCTGGGCCACCAGTCACGGCCCCTCCGGGACATACAACAAGGACTTTTTTATACATATTTATATTTACAAGGATTTTTAATTAGAAATCATTAACTTTCAGATTTCGGAATTTGATTGATATTTAGAGCTTAACCCATTCACTATAAATCTTTCGAAATACTATCGGTTCTTTTTTGTCTAGCTAGGGGTTGTAAAAGCTCTTAAAATGAATTCACATTCACTTCATAATTTAGAAAAATAGCTTAAATTTCACTAATGAGCATCACTTTCGAAACCAAAGTATGGGAAAACGACTGGGAACTGGTCCTCAAGACATCACGTCTTAAGGACTTGATTCTTCGCTGCAACCATCCTTTTGATCATCGCGTTATTTATATCAATAATGTGAAAAATCCAAGCATTGTTGAAGCTCATGCTCAGAGACTTATCAATGAGGGTGTGATTGATCAATTTGTGCATGTTCACGAACATGCACAAGAAGCTTTGGATTTCTTTCAATTAAGTAAAGAAAAATTAGGCAAAGGCTATTATTACTCTATTGCAGAACTGGTTTCAATTTATTTAACAAAAACAAAATATTTATTGCATTTCTCAAGCGATGCAATTCCTGAAAAAAATATTGCCTTTAATTGGCTTCAACAGGGAATTCACTTGTTAGACACTAACCGTGAAGTGAAAGTATGCAACCTCACATGGAACCATCGCTTTCATGAAGCAAAGAATGAGTCTCTCAGGGAAGATAACCATTTTTTTTATGGCTATGGTTTCTCAGACCAAATGTATTTGGTAAGAACTGCGGACTTTAGATCGCCAATCTACGAAGAAATCAATGCTGCTTCTGAGCGTTACCCCAAATATGGCGGAGAACTTTTTGAAAAGCGTGTTGACTCCTGGATGAGGAACCACGGCATGATCAGGGCAACTTTTAAGCAAGCGAGCTATTTACATCAAAACTTTACAAAGAATAATCTGGTCAAAAAAATTGCAGTAAGACTCAACTACCCGACCTTACTTAGCAAGTAATCAGACCATCTCTCCTGATTTTTAATTAGGTAAGCCGGAAACCTTTCATCCACAGCTTGTATTTCATATCTAGCGAAGGGCTTATTGATATCACGGCCAGAACGAATCAAATCAATAATTCTTGCCGGATCTTTATGATCTCCTCGATTGAACTCTTGATGAGCAGTGCTCTCAATTTTCTTAATGATGTTTTCAATTGAAAAAACCCACGTGAAATGCCACCCTCCATCCTTGATGGTTTGACTCTGAAAAAACTTGAACCAAACCCTTTTCACCCCTCTTAGAAAACCTGAGGATTTATAAATGCGGACACTACTGGCATTGCTTTTAAAAAACTCTACAAAGTGACGGTAAGTTGTAATCTTGGTCCCATGCCAAACATTACTATTAGGAATCAATTCTCCACTTGCATTCACATTTCCAAGCCAATAATTATTTAAGTAATAGCTGTAGTAACGTTGATGAAGATCGGCTCTTTTATACGATGGATCATAAAGCTGAATAGCTTCAGGTTTCGGAATCTCATCTAAATCAGAGATCAAAATCAGATCATCTGGCTTAGCATCATAAAGACCATTGGCAATGTTATTTCTGATGAAATTTTCATTCTTCCAAAATCCATTAGGGCCCTCTGGTCTAGCGTCCAAACGGACATACCTTATCTTGGACTCATACTTTTTAAACTTTGAAATATCAAACTCGGTGGCACGCTCTTTACCAGCATGCGTATAAGATGCTTCAGAAATAACAAAAATGTCTACGTGAGCCCAAAGAGTCTCCAAACGAAGCTCTAAAAGCATGTCCTCATTAAAGTAACAGAAACAATCGTAGATACGTGACATAAAGTTATTACAATATGTATGAAAGAAGGATATTAACTTGAAAATCACCTCAAACACTGTTTTTCATCGCTTTGGCCTGATTGACCAACAGAGTCATCATTGGATCATCAACTTGTTCATGATTTCCCTGCTGATGCTGCCATTTAGCTTTATGACCTTCAAAGGTTTATTTGGGGTTTTATCAGTTATTTGCTTACTTTTATCACTGTTCGCCCTTGGGATTAATTCAAACCACCCAAGCAACTTCTTTAAAGAAAAATACAGCTTTTTAATTATTCTTTGCTTATCCGCCACAGTTCTGAGCCTATTATTGACACAATCAATCAGAGGAGATATCTCTGCTGCGTCCTATGATGGCCCCGTCAGACTCTTGGCAGCACTTCCCATCTTGATCGCCATATACAAACACAGAATCAATTTTCCCAAACTGCTGTCCCTGGTCATTCCATTGGCACTACTTGGTATCTTGATCTTTGCAAAACTAGGCACTCACACTTACGGCGAAAGACTCACTAATCATTATTTAGATCCAATTTTTTGGGGTAACTTTTCCATCATCTTTGGATTCATGTCATTCGCAAGCATTCAATCTCAAGATCATCTTCTATTAAAAATCTATAAATTATCTGGGCTGGCTTTAGGTATCAGTATGTCACTGATGTCGCAATCAAGAGCAGGCTGGGTAGCAGCCATCATCATGGCTTTAGTTTGGTTGATCCTCAATAGAAAAGAGCTGACATTTAAAAAAGTGACGGCTGGCGTAATGATACTGATCATTACTTTGATAACTTTCTATTACTTTATAGATAGCTTCAAAATCAGGATTGATACCGCCATTGCAGAATTTATGCAATGGCAGACAAACTCACAAACTCCAACATCTACAGGTATTCGTTTAACGATGTGGAAAATGACTGCTCATCTTTTCTCACAAAGTCCTTGGATAGGTTACGGCGAGTTCTCAACCCTGCCCGTCACCAAGGATCCTTACATCCTCTCTTTTGCCGATACAGAATCAATCATGACCATTCAATGTTGCGGCCCACACAATGAGGTAGCAGCACAAACACTTAGATCTGGTATTTTTGGAATCTCAGCTCTTCTGGCCACCTACATGATTCCAATTTATATTTTTATTCGATCAAGAGTAAGTCAAAGCACTCTCATGGGTATGATGCTTTGTACTGGTGTTTTTATCTGCGGCTTCCTCACTGAGATGCTTAGCCTGAAAATTAGCTACACCTTTTATGCCATACTTACTTCAGGATTAATTGCCACTTCTCTCTGGCAGAAAAAATCATTTCATGAATAAAAATAAATACTCTCTGACTTTTGCCTGTTACAACTCTGTCGAATACACCAAGCTTTGCGTGGATAGCATGATTACTCATGGCACCCCTTTGGATCGATTAGTAGTGGTTGATAACGGCTCAAAAGATGAAACCAGAGATTATTTGAGCACCTTACCTTTGGGCGGCAGAATTTTTAATTCTCAAAATTTAGGTTGTGGGGTTGCCTGGAATCAAGGGGCCTTACACCTTCAATCTGAGTGGACTATTGTGATGAATAATGATGTCTTGGTCTCACCGAACTGGATTGAAAACCTGATAGGTGCAGCAGAAAGCCAAAACCTAAAAATTGTTTCTCCAGCTCTAATTGAAGGCAAGCTCGATTATGATTTTGCTGCTTTTGAAAAAGAAGCTCAAGCCAAAATGAAAAATGAGTACCGCATCGGTGCTCGTCATGCTGTTTGTTTGGCCATTCATGAATCTGTTTGGATGGACATTGGTTACTTCCAACCAGTTCCAAAACTACTGGGCTACGAAGACACCATGTTTTTTCATGAAGCCAAAAAAGCCAATCTAAAGATGGCGATGACCGGCGCCTCATGGCTACACCACTATGGTTCCATCACTCAAACAGCCATGAAACTTGAGCGTGGCCTTAAAGAAAACCAAAACCTTCCTTACAGATACAACTATCGCCTTCTCAACCAATCATGGTTAGAGCGCAAGATGACCAAAATCAAACGTAAGCGTCAAGAGAGAACCTGGCGAGATGAAGAGCTTAAAAAATACGGCATCTCGATGCACGGCGTAAGAGAAAACAATACATTCAGATGGCTTTAAAAACAGTATTATTGTCAAATAATGATATTTAACGTATTTTATACCTCTGACTTACCGAAGTTTGTATTAAACGATCACAAAGCCTGTTGTGAAAAAATTGGTATTTCAGCGAGATATCATGAACATGAGCCCTCCAATGACTTTGCGCTAATTTATAAAGCCCATGGCAATCTCATCAATCAGCTGCTTGAAGATGCAGAAGATAATGATATTGTTTGTATGCTTGATATTGATTGCCTTCCTTATTCTCTGTCAGATTTAAAAACTGCTTATAACTGGGTTGATGAAAATGAATCCTTTATTGGTAATGCTCAAAATATCGCACACACAATCAGAAGAAATCGAATTTTTGCTGCAGCATCAATGTTGATGATTCATAAAAAAGCTTGGATAAAATTAGGTAAGCCAAATTTATCCTTTTCCATGAATGGCTCTGATGAAACATTGATTGATACCGCCCAGAATATTTCTCTAGCAGCTGATGAAGCAGGTTATCAATACAGAGTGCTATTACCCTTGGGCCATGATGACGTTAAGGCATCGTGGCAACTTGGTCCATTTTGCTCCTACGGCAGGGGGACAGTGTATCCAGGTACATGGCATTTTTTTCGAATTAGCGATTTAAAAGTCAATAAACCAGAAATTTGGGAAAGAAGAGTTCATGAGATTCTTCATGGAAAAAAAATTGAGCCAACTTATAGCTCTCTAAATAATTATTTTGAGAGATTTCAACCTTTTAAAAAACGATTATTCAATAGAATAAAAAGAGCTCTAAGACGAAAATTATTAAATAAGTAAAGTATTCAATTACTTATAGTTCATCACGAATATTAAAATTATTCAAAATTTGGAGCAGCGCTCAAAGCCAAGCCAGCAGCATCCTTAGGATTCAAAACAGGATCCATTCCAATATCAGGCCACCGAATATTCAAATCAGGGTCATTCCAAAGAATGCACTTCTCACTGGCAGCATGCCAGTAATCAGTTGTTTTGTATAAAAACTCAGCTGTTTCAGATAGCACTAAAAATCCATGGGCAAATCCAGGGGGTACCCATAACTGCTTTTTATTTTCAGCCGATAACTCAACACCAACCCATTTGCCAAAAGTACTGGATGACTGACGAAGATCTACAGCCACATCAAATACAGCCCCATGACAGACTCTCACAAGCTTACCTTGAGTCTGCTCTATTTGGTAATGAAGGCCTCGCAAAACACCTTTTTTAGATGATGAGTGGTTATCTTGAACGAATTTCACAGATTGACCTACAGCAGCAGAAAAATCTTTTTCGTTAAAAGACTCAAAAAACCAACCACGATCATCGCCAAATACTTTAGGCTCAATAATCAACACGTCAGGTATTGTAGTGGGCGTAACAGTAATAGGCATCTATAAATTTCTATTTCTTTAGTAGATTAATCCAAATAATTCAAAAAAGTTTTCTTGAAAAAACTCAAGAGAACTTTCACTAAGTTTCTTCATTTAATATTTTCACTCAGCATTTTTTCTAAATACTGACCATAAGCATTCTTCTTGAGTGGTGCAGCCAAGTTAAGTACATGCTCTGCAGTGATCCAACCCTGACGATAAGCAATCTCTTCTGGGCAAGCAACCATCAGACCTTGGCGCTTTTGTAGAGTTGCAATAAAACCTGCTGCATCCAATAAAGAATCATGCGTACCCGTATCCAACCAAGCATAACCTCGGCCCATGATCTCAACTTGTAACTGATTCATATTAAGATAAGCCTCATTCACAGTCGTAATTTCCAACTCCCCACGAGCACTTGGCTTGATAGATTTAGCTATATCGCAGACCTGTTGATCATAGAAATATAAACCAGTTACAGCATAGTTACTCTTTGGCTTTAAAGGCTTTTCTTCAATCGATAAAGCTTTAAAAGAGTCATCAAACTCAACCACACCATAACGCTCTGGATCATTCACATGATAAGCAAACACGGTAGCGCCGGATGTGCGCTGATGCGCAGAATGAAGTTGATTGACCAACTCATGGCCATAGAAAATATTGTCGCCCAAGACCAAAGCTGATGGATTATTACCAACAAACTCTTTACCAATGATAAAAGCTTGAGCTAAACCATCGGGTGATGGTTGAACTGCGTATTGAATATTCAGACCCCACTGAGAGCCATTACCCAATAGTTCGTTGAAGCGTGGCGTATCTTGTGGCGTGGAAATCAATAAAACATCTTTGATGCCAGCAAGCATCAAAGTGGTCAATGGGTAATAAACCATGGGCTTATCGTAGACAGGCATCAACTGCTTAGAAACTGCCTGAGTAACAGGATACAAACGAGTGCCTGAGCCACCCGCCAAGATAATGCCTTTACGATTCATGGTTTTTCACCCACACTTTAAATATTTAACTTTTTTACACTCAATCTCTGATCTAACTTTTGAGTGATTCCTCAACGACTTGTTTGACGTATTTTTCAACTTGATCACGCCAATGGGGATATTGTCCTGTAAAAGCCATCTCTGACAAGGCTTTTTTAAGCTTTTGATTACTTAATCTTGAGTTATAGGGTCTAGCGGCAGGCACCGGGTAATCAGTGGCTGGTATAGGTAAGATATTCTCAGGCTTAAGCTCAATACCCTCACCATAGCTGGCAGCAGTCTCAGTAGCAAAAACTGCCAAGGCATACCAAGAAACCTCTCCATCAGGTACCGCATGATAAATACCTGATTCAATCCTTGATCCGGCGATCTGCACACCCACTTGAGCCAACCACTGAGCTGATGTTGGAGCACCCACTTGATCAGCTACCACCTTTAATCGATCTCGTTCACCTGCTAAGCGCAATATTGTCCGAATAAAGTTGCCACCATCACCGTAGACCCATGAAGTACGCAAGATAAAATATCTTGACACAATCGATTGCCGATCAGCCTCACCCACATCCGGACCATCAAGCCCATTACTCAAATCACTAGGAGTATTTAAATCAAAAGCTTTTTTGATGGCCAATTCACCAACCAATTTACTCTGACCATAGACACACAATTGATCAACTGGTCCGACCTCATCTGTTTCCAGATAAGCTGTTATCTTAGTATCCGCAAACACATAATCTGTTGAATAGTGAACCAAAATGCCATGGGCCACACCCGCAGCATATTGAGCCATAATCTTGGGGGCCATGGCATTAATTGCAAAAGCAAGATCTCGCTGATCAGCGCTTTCTGCTTTATCAACGGCTGTATAAGCAGCCGCATTAATGATCACCTGTGGTTGGTAACGATTGAGCACCTCTCTAATGGATAATTCATTAGATAAATCACAATCAGAGCGGCCAAAAAAAACCACTGGGTTTTTTAAATCCTTCAAACAAACTTGTAGAGCACGGCCTACTTGACCGTCACGGCCAAACACCACAATGGGCTTGCTATGGTCTAAAAGTTCGAATGAAGAATATGACATATGGCCTTATATCTAATACTTTCCTTAAGTTACCTTAGATTAATCGTGGTTAACTTCAAAATTAATTCAACTTTCAGAATAAATCTAAAAGAATTTAAATTAGTTAAATCATTTAAATCAGTTTAAATTTATTAGTTTTTACTTATATTGCTTCTTAAGCCAATCACGGTAAGAGCCACTTAAAACACCATCCGTCCACTCTTGGTTATCTAAGTACCACTGTACTGTTTTACGTATACCTGTATCAAAAGTTTCAGCAGGTTTCCAACCCAACTCACGCTCCAACTTAGTAGCATCAATTGCATACCGACGATCATGACCTGGACGATCTTTAACGTAAGTTATTTGTGATTCATAAGAACTACCATCTAATTTTGGTCGTAACTCATCCAAGATACTGCAGATGGTATTTACAACCTCTAGATTAGGTTTCTCATTCCAACCACCAACGTTATAGGTCTCACCTAATTTGCCAGCCTCTAATACACGACGAATCGCTGAGCAATGATCTTTAACGTATAACCAATCACGGATTTGTTGGCCATCTCCATATATAGGCAAAGGTTTACCAGCAAGAGCATTCAGAATCACCAAAGGTATCAACTTTTCAGGAAAATGAAAGGGGCCATAATTATTAGAACAATTAGTGGTTAAGACTGGTAAACCGTAGGTATGATACCAAGCTCGCACAAGATGATCAGACGCTGCTTTGGATGCCGAATAAGGACTATTTGGCTCGTATGTATTGGTTTCAGTAAACGCAGGATCGGCTGGAGATAAAGAGCCATATACTTCATCCGTAGATACATGCAAAAAACGGAATTCTGCTTTAGCTGAAGCAGACAGATCCGACCAATATGCACGTACTGCCTCAAGTAAATTAAATGTGCCAACCACATTAGTCTGAATAAAGTCACCTGGACCATGAATGGATCGATCAACGTGAGACTCAGCAGCAAAATTGACTACAGCACGAATAGAATGTTTTTTCAGTAGAGAGAGAACTAATTCATAATCACCGATGTCGCCTTTAATGAATAAATGATGAGTATCAGCAGATAAAGATTGTAGAGTTGTCAAATTTCCAGCATAGGTTAGTTTATCTAAATTAACCACACCTTCAGCAGTTGGATTAGCAAACCAATCCAAAACAAAATTACCACCAATAAAACCTGCGCCACCTGTAACTAGAATCATTGTTTATATTATTAATGAAATTTATATATCTTCTCACGAAGTTGCAACCATTAAAAACACCTCTTTGATTATTATTATCGCAGGCTTGATTTTTTATTTTCAAACAATTGGTTTTTAAAAATTTTCTTGACAAACACCGAAACAGCCAAGCTTATAAACTCTTATTTCGACTTAGCAGTCAGTTGTTTATATTTGACAATATAACTAAAAATCAACATAACTTTGATGGAAGAATCAAAGCTAGACTTCAAGAGTAATTGATACAAGTTTGCGAAACATTTTTTATACATAAAAATCTTAAAACCATTTTTAAATCTTTTTTAATTCAGCATAAACAGACATCATTTGCTCTGTCACAATGCGATCATCAAATTGTTTTAGGGCTTTTTCTCTAGCGGCAAAACCTAGTCGATTAGCTAATCTAGGATCTTCGTAAATGCGAATAATTGCTTGGGCTAATGCATTTGGATCACGTACAGGAATAATTAAGCCATCAACTTCATGAGTGACAACTTCGCGACACCCTGGCATATCGGTTGTAATTAAGGGCAAACCACAGGCTGCCCCCTCAGAAAGTGCGGTGGGTAGACCCTCACGATACGCCGTTGGTAAAACCACGAGATGAACTGTTGCCAACAAACTTGCCATTTCGGATACATGCCCCAACCACTCAATGACCCCCTCACTTACCCAAGCCTCAACAATAGGTTGTGTTACTGAATCTGGATTACCGAAGTCTGGCATACCTGCTAAGATCATTTGGACATTAATTCCTTGCTCTTTTAAAAGGCGTGCAGCATCAACATACTCTGCAACACCTTTACCCCATAACAACCTTGCAGCCATCAACACACGAAGCGGCTTGCCCTCTACACGCTTACCCCCCTCTAGAAAAAGGTTACAGTCGACGCCGGCTCCAGAAATTTTTCGAATTCGGGATGCATCAACCAAACCTATATTTTGAAAAAAAGCCACATCATCGCGATTCTGTAAGATAGTTCGAGCATATTTGCCCTTCAAAGACAGGCGGAGTAGTATGCGCACCAAAGGTCGCAAGCACCTAGCCTTGATATCATTGCTAGCAAATACATAACCCAATCCATCGATACTACTAACCCGTGCAGATACGCGCGCCAAACGGGCTGCTAAAGCACCGTAAATGGCACCTTTGATAGTAAACCCATGAACAATATCAAAGCATTCCTCCCGAATTATTCTACTTAAGCGTAGCATGAGAATTAGTTCTCGAATTGGATTTATACTTCCCCTAACCATCTTTATGGGCAACCAGCGAAAACCTAGTTCCTGCAGCTTTTTAGAATAGTCACCTTCTGGAGATGCTAAAACTACCTCATAACCGACATCACGAAGCCCTATTGCAAGCGATAGTCGGAAGTTATATAAGTACCAATCAGTATTGGCAAACAAAAGTATTTTCAAGATTAAATAAAAATTGGGTAATTTGTGAAAGTTATAGTGATTTTTTGCTCATTTTTTTTAATACATTAAAATAATTTCTGACATAGTCATGAGAATCGTCAAATGTATTAATAGCACTGGCAACAATTATATTTCGATCATGAGCAGACAATCTAATTAAACGCTCGGCAGTTAATGGTACATTCAACAAATTAACTTCGATACAGTTCTTACCATCAATACAATACTCTCTTATGCCACCAACTAGAGTAACCACGGGTAGCAATCCTAATTGCATCGCCTCTGTCAAAGCTATACACAAACCCTCATGCGAACTTGTCACGATAAAATAATTACAGTTAGTGGCAGCTTTGTAAATTTCATCATGAGACATCTGACCAAAAAATTTTATTCGATCGCTTACGTTATGATCAATTGAAACTTGATTTAGCCAGGGCATCAAGTTATCTTCGTCAGGGCCAACAACTATAAGGCTGGCATCACCGCCTCTCGCAACCAGCTCACTAACCAACCGTATCCCATAATCAATATTCTTTCCGTATTTGATTCTTCCCCAAGTAATGAAGTTAAAGGAATTAGAAATATTTTTTTGTGCCAAAGGATAATTTCCTATTTTCATCACAGGTCGAACAATCTCTAATGGCATTGAATGACGGTAACCTCTAACTAAGGCTGCAGATGCACTAGAGTCACACAAAACACCATTAGCAAATCTAATTGCCAAATAATTGAATAAAAAATCAAACTTAGAAAAAAAAGTTTCGCTGTGAACGAAATGAATCCATTGAAAATGACGTGGCCATAAAATAACGCGACACAAAAAAATAACTGGAACCACAGGCCAAAGCGATGAAACTATAAGGGTGTAATTATCATTTCGCAGAGCTTTCAATAACTTTAAAATGCCATGCAACAAACTCAAACCCTTTGATTTCTGGGGTGAATAAAGATAAATGACATCCTGAATTCCTGTATTCAAGAAATGTAGCGTCTCTGCCCGCGCCATATTCTCAGCACCACCTGTTTTATTGACCGGAAGAACTCTCAGCACCCTCAAGTACTTTATTCCATTAAGAATGAAACAAATGCCAGCATGTAATATCTTTTTTAGCGCTTACTTGCCAACACATCAAACTGCTTAATTTTTAAATCTTGAATTGACCTGCTTTTAAAGCAATTAGCTATTGATGATAATGCTATCGGAGGCTGATTCCACTCTTCCACTCCCGATATATCAACATCAAAGCCATTTTCAATTAAACAATTAACAATATCCGAATATCCTAGTCTATTCGTATAAAAGCCGGATTGCGAGAGAAAAGAAGATTCCCAAAGCTTTTCGCTTAGCCTTAAGTTATTTAACCCACCACCAAGATGATCTTTAAGGTCTACTTGATGAGAGGATATACCCCCAGCCTTTAGAACTCTGTAAGACTCAGCAATCAACTGATTAAACTCTCTCAATCGTATGTGCTCCAAAACTGCTTGGGAGAAGATAAAATCAACCGAATTTGACTCAATCGCACGAAAACTTTCGGTCCCTTTAGTTAAATAAGTGGCTCGACATGCTTCAATTACTTCATGGATGTTTTTGGTATCCATAATGGCAGGCGGCAGGAGGAATCCATCACTTTTAAGCTCGATTGCTAATTGATGATAAAGTGATACATCGCTACTTGCAAAGACTCCCGCATCAACAAGAATACATCGCGCCCCATAAGTAGCTGCGAGTAAAGCCGACGCAATGCTATCACCAGGCCCCAACTCGAGAATTAATTTACCATTTAACTTGCCATACAAACCAGATCTATATACATGAAAATCAAAAATACTCTTCAAGTAACTCGTCTGATCCATGCCTCCATGACGGAATAAGCCAATTTTTTGCCAAGTAGAGTAATCAACAGGCAGCCTAGATAAGATTATCTTGGCGACAACCTTAAACCACCACGGAATTTTTTTACTATAAATCATATGGCATTCTTAAAGTACTCTACAAAAGCAGTCACTAACAAGCAGAAAACAACTGATTCTATCGCACTCTATCTATTAAAGATTTAATACTACGACTAAAGTAATTAGGCAGCCTAGCACTTAAAATTATGAGAAACCTACGCATTAGGTCTGCTCGAATTCTATAAAAAAAAGGGACGCATATTTTTAACTCTCGGCAAATCCTCTTGATTTCGACCTCAGCATTTATCAAATTCTTTGCATCGTTACTTACACCTCCCGCAGACATTTTTGTTAACGTGACGTCAACATGAAGCGCCTCAAAAGACTGCAATGCTTGAAGCAGGAACTTTGAATCAGCAGCCACTCTATAACTAGCATCAAACGTGTATTCACTAAAGAGGCTTTTATGCTGGAATGTACCTTGATGATGGGGTAGCGCTGGCCGACCAAATTCCCAGAAATTTAAATTTGGCTTTCGAGATATATATCGCGGGGCACCATTTTGATCAAGATACACAACATTTCCATACACAATTTTAGTATTAAATCCAATTACTTGTATTGCATCCCAAAATTTAGCAAGCGATGTGGATGAATCAAAAACATCACCAGCGCCCAGGAAAATAACCCAATCGTTAACTATAAATCTACTTGCCTTATTCCATGCATCATAGATACCTCGATCCTTTTCAGAAAACCAATTTGTTACTACATCAAGATTAGAATTAATGACATCAGCAGTTCCATCAGTAGATCCACCATCTGCAACAATCCATTGAATATTTTCATATTTCTGATTTCTAACTGACTGCACCGTCAACTCCAGATCCTCGGCGCAATTAAAAGTTGATGTCACTATCGTTATAGATGGTTGCATAGAATTAAAATTAAATTACTTTTTGTAAAAATTTAACAACGTCTTTAACAATATTTAAATCGAGAGCGAAATCAATTCTCACTCCAAAATATAAATTAAAAATCTTCCTTAGATCATTGATAGCTATTATTAACTTTTTTCAAAGATAGCGCCGCGCTCGCAAAAGAAGTTAATAAACCATCAATAGATGTAAAGAATGGCGCATAACCAAAGTTTGCCGCCTTATGGTTAACAGAGTAATAATGGGGCTTAATGCCAGTTGCATTCACCGTAACATCACATCGTTCGACTTCGTACTGAAGTCCAAATTTCTCATGCATTGTAGCCAACAAAGTGGGCTTATCTATTGGTGCTTTACTATATGCATCAACCACTACATTAATTGGTTGAGCACACAGTATTGAATTAACAAGGCTATAAAAATCAGTTGGGTGAATAAAGTCACGAACAATATAATCTGGTGAAGTTTTTAGAATTACCCCATCTCGAATTGCTCGAAATATGTCAGTGATTATAAACGTGGCATCCATATTTTGCGTTGCGCTAAAATAATTAAATACTCGAATATCAACTATTGATAAGAAAGCCAACGAACGATGACGGCATTCAGCATAAAGTTTAGCCACACCGTACCAATCTTGAGGCTTAAGATTATTAATAGGAATATGTGCAGTTGTTTTTTCGTTAGCTGGTTCGTCAAAAGTTGAACCATAGGCTGCACCACTGCTAAGGAATATATATCGGCAAGTCGGATTTTGCTTTATATATGCTAAAGCGAGTTCATCGTATTGCAAAGTAATATCAAAAATCTCCCTCCCCATAACAGCAGCCTGGGCTGGGTTTCCAACTCCCACAAAATTCATTATCACTTCAAGATGTTGGCCTGCTGTAAAGTCTTCGTACGAACTTATACTCCAGTCTTGTTGAATACCAATTTGAGTTTTCCATGCCGAGAGAACCTCTGGTTGACGTGCAAACAACACTAATTCGTGTTCATTATTTTTTGCGAATAAATGAATCAAATCTTTGGCAATTTGACTGGTGGCCCCAAGAATACCAATTCGCATAAATAGACTCAACCCAAAATCAGCGCTTGCAAAAAGGTAGTTATCATAATCTATAGGGTTTCGCTATACCAACGCAACGCTTTGTCAATCGCATTTTCTAGATTGCACGACTGACTAACTCCCAAATATTTCATCGTCTCTGCGATATCTGGATACAAATCTTCCGACTTAGATTGCTTTTGTGGTGCTGTATTCAGTGTAATATGAAACTCAAATTTTTTTAGCCTGCCAATCAATTTAACTAATTCTAGATGGGTAACTGTCTGAGAGCTGCCAATATTATATATGGCGCCATCTTTTCCATTACTCAATGCCGCTAATATCCACCAAGCAGCATCACTACCAAAAAGATAACTACGTCGAGCACCCCCATCGCCGTGTATACGAATGTCATTTCTAGTGAATGCATCGCGTAAAAAACAATTTAGCGCCCACGGGCGGTCTAATTCTTGATAAGGTCCGACAAATGTAAATGGGCGTACTGTACTTATCGGCATTCGAAATTGACTGCGATAAATGACCGCCAAATCCTCTGCCGCCCTCTTTGCTGCTGCATAAACCATATGCAACTGCCCACAAGGCATCGGGAAAAAATTCTTTTCACATAAGGGTCCTGAGCGATCAGGCTGGCCCGCTACCAAGCATGAGCTTACATTAACAAATCTAGTTAGGTTATCTAACTTGCTGGCCGCTTCAAGAACATTACCTATTCCAGACACCGTTGTTTGAAATACCCGCAACGGATCAGATGCATGCACACGATTATTAGGAAGTCCAGCAGCATGGACAATAAAATTAGTATTAGGGTTGAACTCAAAGGGGGATCGTACATCTTGCGACTTCAATTGAATATCACTTCTTTTTGATAAATGTGGATATTTTTCTGCCCAATGGTGAATATTTCGAGCGTACAAGTCTAGTGTGATACCTAAGTGATATTCATCGTTAAGCGCGGCGACTGTCTCAGCTATCCAAGATCCCAAAAAACCTGTCCCACCCGTAACAGCAATGCGCTGCAAACCAAATGAATTGCGCACCTCTGACTGTGACGCAATAGCAAGCAAGCAGTCCTCGCGAATTTCGTTAAAGTGATTAGCTATCATAACTTAAAATGCTTTGCAGAATTTTTAGCAGCAAGCTCTCTGGCAACCTCAAATATCAAGCTCTCCTGCCCTGCGACTGCATTGCGCTTCCCAAGTCCAAAAAAAATATCTCGGACATCGACGTCATATTCTTTTGCTGCTTGAGCAACATGCTTGGCGAAGCCGGAAAAAACTCCAGATAAGCCGCTGACGATTGACATTGGAGAAATATAGGCGGCATTAGGATTGAACTCTTTCTCAGCTAGATCTGCGGCATCCAATACTTTGTAGAGATCAATGCCTGTTTCAAATCCCAATCGATTGAAAACTGCGACAAGAACTTCCAGTTGGGTATTGCCCGCTCCCGCACCAAATCCACGAATAGTGGCATCGATGATGGTGGCGCCTGCATTCACTGCAGCCACAGAGTTGATAATCGCCATACCCAGATTATTATGACCATGAAATCCGACGGGTATGGATAACCCCCCCACGAGCTTTGAAATACGCTCAGTTACATCATCCGGGAAATAAGCTCCTGCGGAATCCATAATGATGACAGCTTCTGCACCATAAGACTCCATTTTTTTAGCCTCCTCAAACAAAATGTCTGGTGATGCCATGTGACTCATCATCAGTACGCCATAGGCCTCCTTACCTGCTTTTCGAACATATGCGATATGGCGGTCAGTGATGTCGGCCTCGGTGCAATGTGAGGCTATTCTAAAAATATCCACACCGAGTTCAATTGCCTTTGTTAAATCATTTTTAATTGTCGCGAACCCGGGTATAACGTGAATTGCTAAACGCGACTTAATTAAATTTGCGCGCGACAATATCAATATTTCTTCGTCAGTCAACCGACATTCGCCAACCAACATCGAAGATGCACCAAGACCATTGCCGTGCCCCACTTCGATAATTGGGACGCCAGCATCTTCAGCCGCCTTACAGTAAGCCACGAAGCTTTCGCGACTAAGTTGATGCCGCACTGCATGGTTACCGTCCCTCAGGGTCGGATCGCTAACAATAACTTTCTTAGTCATAAGGAGTTCTCCTGATCAGTCTTGGATTTTGCAATAAGTTTCACCAGGGAAATCGCCGCGCAATTAATGATATCAAGGTTTCCCGCGTACTGCGGTAAGTAATCTCCGGCGCCGACCACCTTAACTGTAGTAACAATTCTATTGTCCTGAAGTGTTGGTGGCAAAATTAGTTGATAACCTGGAACATACTGCTTAATTTTTTCAACAATCGCCATCACCGCACCCTGAATAGCCGGCAAATCAGGATTTTCAATCTTGAGGTAAATCGTGGTTTGCATATCGATGGGGGGATATGCTGGATTTAAGATTAAGATGGCTTTGGTGCGCTTAGCACCTGTCAGTGCTCGCAACGCAAGTTGGGTTGTTTCAATATATTCATCGAGATTTTGACGTGTTGCAGGTCCAGCACTGCGAGAGGCGATGCTTGATGCCACCTCAATATATTCAATATTACTGTGAATCTGTGAAATGGCATGAGCAATTGGGATTGAGGCCTGACCGCCACACGTGATCATGTTTAAATTTCGAGATCCTGTTCCAATACATTCTACTGCGTTAATTGCAGGAACACATAACTCACCTAACTTCGCAGGAGTCATATCTATCACAATCTTGCCAAGCTTTGTCAGTATAGCCCAGTGCTCAATATGAGCTTGCGCAGATGTACAGTCGATTACCACATCACAAATCGCAGGATTATTTTTAATAGCTTCAATGCCACGATCAGAAATTTGAATGCCTAATGCATTAGCACGCTTCATACCTGTTGAGTTAAAATTTCTGCCCGCGAATAAAGTGCAAGTCATACCTTCGGTTCGCATAATTTTTATCATCAAATCCGTGCCAATATTACCAGTACCAATAATGGCAATTTTTAGTGTATTCAGGCTAGTCATTAGCGCTTCCAACTTAAAGCGATTTAGATTTTTCGTGCATACCAACCAACATGGCACGCTCCAGTACCGCTCGAGAAACTAGTGGTGACAAATCTTCTAGTGGCGGCGACACCAAACTTCCATCGCTCTTTAATACCAATGATAACTTCGGAGTAAAAAGTTGCTCAGGATGCATGAATATCTCACAGATTACCGGGCCAGTTGCAGCTTGAACCTTTTCAAGTATATCGTCGCACTCATCCCAGTTGTGAATTTGAAAGGCTGGCATATCAAAAGCAGATGCTATTTTGGAAAAATTCGGGCAAGACACTCCTGATGCTTTATCGGTACCAACATAGCCAGTTTTGAATAGAGCGTTTTGTGTATGCTTGATCATCAAATAGCCATCGTTATTAAAGATAAAAATTTTTATAGGCAGCTTATGATGTGCTATGGTTTGTAACTCTTGTAAGTTAAGCATCATGCCACCATCGCAGTTAAGGCACATCACCTCTCCACGATCAAGTGCAAATGAAGCGCCAATTGCTGCCGGTAACCCATAACCCATTTCGCCCAAACCAGTTGATGTCATAAGACGCTGTCCATCAGAAAACTGCAAGACTTGATGGCCGCTTAACAAAGCTGTTCCCATATCTGTAACTACAACTTGATCTTTTTTGAAGAAACTATTCAAATGATTCATAAAACGGTATGAGTTCATAAAACCGTCTTTATCGTTGTGCTCAGGACCAACCCAAGGAAACTCTTCTTCATACTTGTTGCACTGTTTAACCCATTCAGATGGTGGCGTAATGACTCTTAACTGAAGCCTTTTGACCAATAACTCAATGAAAACCCCAGCATCACATACTACCTTCTCTTTTACACGGGTTTGATGCTTTTCAGCCTCAACTTTATCGATATCAACTACGTCAATACGAGCTCCTCGCGCTAACTCAGTCAAGTCGTAACCAATTTGAGGCACTGCCAGTCTAGTTCCAATAGTCAGCAAATAGTCACAATTTTGCAAAATAAAGTTAGATGCTCGCTGACCATAAACACCTGCTCGACCAAATAAAAGCGGGTGTTTCGAATCAATCATATCAATTCCAGCCCAAGATACTATCGCAGGGACTCCCAGCAAATTTAGTAAGGATTCAATTTTTTTTTCAGCACCCGCTAGGCGAATACCGTGTCCAAGCCAAAGTAATGGACGTTTCGCAGTCAAAAGGGCATCAGCAACACTGTCAATTTGCTCGACCATTTCTGCCGTTATGAAATTCTCATCTGGTGCCGGCTCAAATTGGGCAATTGAATTTGATTGAATTCGACTTGCCTGAATATCCATTGGAATTTCAATCCAGCACGGACCAGGTCTTTGATCAAGTGCAATATGTGCTGCCTTTTGCAGCTCATAAACGACTTGATCAGCTGAAGTTATGCGATGCGCATACTTTGTAACCTTACGAACCATATCAACCGAATCATAACCCTGAACACCCCACATACGATAGGAGCTATCTGGCTTTGTGAACTTTGAATTCTCATTACCAGCGATCACCAAACCAGGAATAGAGTCTGCCCATGCTGAAACAACACCCGTTACTCCATTAGTTGAACCCGCCCCAGTGGTCAATAAGGATGCCGACAACCGACCACAACTGCGGAAATAAGTCTGCATAGCCATACATGCAGCTTGTTCATGATGAACACAAATAATTTCAGTGAATCCATGACGCGAAATTGACTCAAATAGATGCACATTGCCAGCACCAATAATTCCAAAAACGTGCTTTATATTTAATTCTTCAAGTGTTTTTGCTATGAGATCGCTAACCTTGATTTTTTCTAAATCAGCTGACGCATTCATTTAAAAATTCACTCCCAAATATTTCTCAATCTTGTCCGCTGTAAACTCAAGCATTTCTATCGTCAATGCAGGCTGCACTCCAATCCAAAAGGTATTATTCATTACATTATCAGTATTAGTAAGGTCACCACTAATTCGGTAATTTGCCCCAGCCATATATGGCTGACGAATCAGGTTACCAGCAAACAAAAGGCGTGTACCTACTTTATTCTGATCAAGGTAGTTAAGTAACTCGAGCCGGGAAACTGGAGATTCCTTTTTTATAGTGATAGGGAAGCCGAACCAAGATGGATCTGAGTGCTCAGTAGCCATGGGAAGATTGATAAATTCTTCACAGTCCTTCAAGCGCTCTTTGAGAAAAGCAAAATTATCTTTGCGAGCCTGAATAAACTGAGGGGCTTTTTCCAATTGAGCCAAACCACAGGCAGCTTGCATATCAGTTATTTTCAGATTGTAGCCTAGGTGGCTGTAGGTATACTTGTGATCGTAACCATGCGGTAATTCTCCGAATTTTTGGCAGAAGCGCTTACCGCAAGTGTTATCTTTGCCAGGCTGGCAATAACAGTCTCGACCCCAATCGCGGAAACTTTCAGCAATCTGTTTAAGTTCGCTGTTATTGGTGAAAACAGCTCCTCCTTCACCCATTGTGATGTGGTGAGCAGGGTAAAAGCTGAGTGTGCCGATATCACCAAAAGTTCCGACCATTTGGCCACGATAGGTTGTTCCAAGAGCATCACAACAGTCTTCAACAAGCCAGAGGTTGTATTTTTTGCATAACTCAGTAACGACGTCGAGATTGAAAGGATTTCCCAAGCTGTGGGCCAGCATAATTGCTTTAGTCTTGGGACTGATCGCAGCTTCAATTTTGCTGGCATCGATATTGTGGGTAATTGGGTCGACGTCAACAAATACCGGCACCGCTCCGAATTGCAAGATAGGGTTAACGGTTGTGGGGAACCCAGCAGCCACACCAATGACCTCATCACCCTTCTTAATAGCACGCACACCCAATTTTGAGGATGTCAGAGTATTAAACGCCACCAGGTTGGCCGACGAACCCGAATTTACGGTAATTAAGTATTTGATGCCAATGAAGGATGCGAGTTTTTTTTCAAATTCAGCATTAAAACGTCCGGTCGTTAACCAACCATCCAAACTAGCTTCAACCATATTTTTGATTTCTTCGGATCCAATTACTTTCCCAGATGGTGGGACAACCGTAGAACCAGGGCTAAATGGCTCGGACGCAAACGCAAGCGCGGCATATTCATCAACAAGTGCAGCAATCTGCTGACGGAGTTGTTTAGTCTTTTCCATAATTGATCAGATTGTAGTTGTCTCGTATTGAGAAATTTGATTGAGCGAAATCGACTGCATATCGCTTCCATCAAGCCAAGCCTTGTGCCATAAAACAATACTGGATAACGTGGTTGAAAGTGACCACCTTGGCTGCCAGTTGAGCCTATCCCTCGCTTTTGAGCAATCAAGCTTTAAAAAATGTGCTTCGTGAGGATTAGAGTTGTTATCCAACTGCCATTTTGCACCACCTCCCCACTGGTCAACTAGCTCCTCCACGATCCACTGTACCGGCTTGACATCCCAGTCGACAGGTCCAAAGTTCCAACCCTCACCATAATCGGGGCCAGCGTTAAAAAGCCTTTCAGCAAGAGCAAGATAGCCACTTAGCGGTTCAAGTACATGCTGCCATGGGCGGATAGCTTTTGGACTACGGACATTCAATGTTTTCCCGGCCTCGATAGCTCTCAGGAAGTCTGGAATAAGTCGATCAGCTGCCCAGTCACCTCCGCCGATAACATTACCGGCGCGACCAGTGCCAATAGCTACGCCGTGTTCAGTGTATTTTTCCGGATTGAAAAATGAGTTACGATATGCAACTGTTACCAGTTCAGCACAGCCTTTACTATTGCTGTATGGATCGTAGCCCCCCATAGGCTCGTTCTCGCGGTAACCCCAATGCCATTCTTTGTTTTCATAGCATTTGTCGCTAGTAACATTGACAACAGCACGCACGCTACTGGTCTGGCGTACAGCCTCAAGAAGATGCACCGTGCCCATAACGTTAGTAGCGTATGTATCTGCGGGAGCTTGATAGGAGTACCGTACCAGCGGTTGAGCGGCCATGTGAATGACAATATCGGGTCTGACTTCTTGCATTGCCTTGGTTAACGCAGACGGGTCTCGAATGTCCGCAATGAAGGATCGCATTCCGCATTCCACTTTGGCTACTTCAAATAGACTTGGGTTGGTAGGAGGTGCCAAAGAATACCCCGTGAGATCTACGCCAAGTTGCTGCAACCACAGCGATAACCAACTTCCTTTGAATCCGGTATGTCCAGTTATGAAAACGCGTTTACCACGCCAAAATTTGGCGTTCATTACCATGTCTTCCAAGGTGCTTTTCCACTTCGCCATAGATTCTCAAGATGATTTTTATCTCGCAAAGTATCCATTGGCTGAAAGAATCCTTCGTGCTTATAACCAGCCAACTGATTACGTCTTGCGAGCTCCTGAAGTGGATATTGCTCCCAAACAGTATCATCATCCTTAATCAAATCAAAAACAGTTGATTCGAGCACAAAAAAACCACTATTCACCATACCGCCATCACCTTGAGGCTTTTCAATGAATGTTGTTACCATTGATTCATTAAAATCAAGAGCACCAAATCTACCAGGTGGATAAGCGGCAGTGAGGGTAGCAGCTAATCCATTCTTTTTGTGAAATTTAATAAGATTTGAAATATTGACATCACTTAGTCCATCGCCATATGTCATGCAAAAGAAATCACACTCATCGAGGTAAGGTTTTACACGCAACAACCGACCTCCCGTCATTGTATTTTCACCGGTGTCAACGAGAGTGACACGCCAAGGCTCCGCAAATTTATGGTGAACCTCCATTTTGTTATCGCGAATATCAAAAGTCACGTCAGACATATGCAGAAAGTAGTTTGCGAAGTATTCCTTAATCAAGTAACCTTTGTAGCCACAACAAACGATAAAATCAGTAATTCCATGCACCCCATACATTTTCATAATATGCCAAAGTATGGGACGCCCACCAATTTCGATCAGCGGTTTTGGTTTAACACCGGTTTCTTCAGAAATTCTGGTACCCATACCCCCCGCAAGGAGAACAACTTTGATTGCGCTATTCGCCATCTTGTAGCCTCTAATAATAAAATAAAAACAAAATAGCCTAAAGCGCCATGATGAAAACCAGGTCTTTGTGCAAGATTAAGGGCAATTATCAGCCATAACACTAAAAGTGTGCCATTTGAGTGACCTCGAACCCAGACTAATAAAGTCCACATAATAATAATCTGAAAATAAACTATTACTCCGACGATACCCTCGGTCGCAAAAGGATGCATTGGATTGCAGCACAATTTGCCATAAAACTCACTTTTTGGGTTTGAGTGTGCGTTCTTACCATAGCCAAAAAGTGGCGCCTTAGCAAATGCATCGATTGATGCCCTAAAGTTTTGACTTCGGTTATCTCCAGCGAATAACTTTTCCTCCTGAATGTTATCGGTTTGAACACGATAAACAGTCAATTCATACAAGGATTGAGTAAAGTCAGATTTATCTTTATATTCGTTAATTGCTGTAAATGTAATTAAAAATAAAACCAAAAAAATCGAGAAGGAGATATATTTTCTATTCATTATAAGAAGGAAAAAATAGAAAACGAAAGCTGAAATAAAAAAAGCTAAGGATAAAGTGGCAACTCCGCCAATGAATAATATTCTCTCCGCAGTTCTCGAGTAACCATAAAGACGATTAATAACAATTGCTGTAATAATGTAAAAGGCATTTGTTCCTGGCTCATCAAAAAACCCGGCAATTCTAATTAAAGAACCCGAGTCAAAATGAGTAACGGCCTCTGGCGGCGAAAAACTTAAAAGATAATTGTTTATTAACCTTGATCCAGGTGCCGTATAACTTGATACAGGCTCTATAAAACCAGCCAAGCCCCCGATAAATACGATTAAACCCAATATTTGTATTGAAGCTATTATCCAAACAAAACTTTCGCCAAGAACTTTGATTCCTATGAAACGTTTTACATATATGTAGCAGAAATAGACAACCACCAACTGAATGAGAAGATTAATATAAATATCTGCATCATCAATTCCAAACTCCGGAATAGAATAAATGTGCTGAGGAATCGTAAAAATTGTGTAGATCATTTGCAAAATTAAAACAATCCCCACAGTATCTGATGTTAAGCGAAAACCAACACCAGCCAGATGAATAAACATTAAGAGCAATAAGCAAAATGTCAAATACTTATAAGGATGTCCAGGGATTACTGAGTAGAATTCAAAGGGCGCCGTACTACTAAACAGGAGCCATATCAAAACCAATGCGATGTTTTTTGAATTTACTGGGAGGGTTAACTTCAATTTTTAACTATCTAAAGAATAAATCAAATGCTGGAAAGTTAATGCTGCGCCCTATCCCATTTTTTAACTATAGCTTGTCTAATTTCAGCATAAGGATCAATTAACCCCCTCTGCGCCCACCACACATAGACAACCTTCATCAAAAAATAAGATATGTAAGCCAAACTAAGTACGAAACCAGCTTTACCGCGCATCAAAGTACGCTTCTTAAGTAAAACAGAAGCGATAGATCGCACCAATTCAGAAATTGCGATTCTTAGAGATTTATCGCTACTAATAAGGACAAGTTCATTTGCTTCATATTTCACGTAACGCATATGCCGACTGAAGAAATCATCAGGATTCGCATGTGTACAGTGATAGAGCCTACCATCCGTGCAATCGAAATCAATTTTAGTAACCCTGTTTCCATTCCAGCCAATTTCCCTGTGTAAAACATTAGATAGTACCAATGAATTTCTTCTTATTAATGAATATTTATGACTTGAACCCCAGGGTGAAGCAGGTCCAGATAAACCAAATACCATCATTTGATAAGGTAAACCAACAACATCATAGGTAAAAGATGCATCTTTAATCTTGTTAAGCAAACAAGAGACCAATTCAGGATCTATCAAGCTTGATGCAGTTACAAATAAGCACCATTCTTTTGAGGGGTGCATGCTTACATTAGCCGCAAAATTCTCACTCGCCGAACAATAATCAACCTCATAAACATGAGTTGCATATTCTTTGGCAATTGAAAGTGTTAAATCATCAGATTTTTTTACAAAAACAACAAGTTCCTCAGCCCAAGTAAAAGTTTTAAGGCAGTCAGCCAAACGATGCTCTTCGTTGTAAACCTCCAAAAAAACAGTTACATTATTAGAATTCATATATTGTGAAAACTATCAACGGGGCTTCATATAATCAAAGTCGGGTGGAGCGCTTATCCAGCGCATTAATCCATGCATTTTAAGTTTAGGGGCAAGATAACCTGGAAAGCCATTCATCAATTCAGATAAGATGAAGTAATCAGCTTGTCCATTCAACCGCGCACAGTAAACTAAGCCATTTCGTTCGATTTTACGTCGAATCTCATCATCCCCACATTTAAAAAGACCACAATTATTGTTTAATAAAAGGACTGAAAACACTTTAGTAGTTAACATCAACGACTCCAGAAGCTGGATACTTTGCATTGAAACTGGAGTTATCACATGAATCCCTATACTTGGCTCACTAGCAATTATTTTGATAAGCGAACTTTCATCATCATAAGTAGTTAAGCTTATCTTTTTATTTGAAAGAGCATTGCATCCGAATTTTTTGATAGATTCTAAATCCAGATTAAGTGTTTCTATATTTTCATTAACTTGATTTGAAACCAATAAGGCTTTATTCATTTCGGTACTTACAAGTGTTGCCACACAATTAAAACCTAAAACCATTTCCGTAGCTAACGAGAATGGGAAATTCTCTGGCTTATCTACTTCTACAATATGGCTGTTTGGATTTTTTCTAAAATGTGAATACAACAATACATTCAAAAGCAAATCTTCCCCATGTTTTGTATAAAGACCACCAACAGATTGAAAACTAACTAGTTTTAATAGTGGCCATTTTTTTTTAAGAATTATTTTTTGAAAGAACACTGTCTCTCCAAATTGAAAATTTAAAAAATAACCTGACTAGATAATACAAAATATTACATAAAAATTTTTCCGTAACGGAAAATCTGAATACTAAAAAATTATGTCCAAGCGCAAAGGGTCTTGATATTTCTATGGGCTTATTATCAAACGCATGGGCGCACATCCAATCATCGTTATAGATGTACTTTATATCTGTGTTTCCAAAGATATCAACATTAGCGCCCAGAAAAATCGCGTCGAGTGCAATTGTGGATAAGTCGGTAACAACAAATTTAGCATCGCGAATTAGTTGATGCGAATCAACCGTGCTCTCTGAGCCATAAATATCAATTACCGGCTTCAAACTCGCGAGTGTATTAGTTAAATCGCTATACAATGCGGGCCAATTAGGGTCTCGCGCTGAATTCGGATGACATCTAATGGCGTAAGTGTAGTCATCACCATATTTCTCAATTACACGCTTGCAAAATTCTGGATTACCATTCCATGTAATTCCACAAATATCTTGATCAATCGATGTATATTCAAAGTCTGAACCAATAAAAATGACTACATCGTATTCTTTGTCAGGCAAAGATTTATTTTTGATAGCAAACTCTGAACCAATCTTGTCATTTCTTAGTTTCTCGGCTGCAGCTTGGAGGTTGGCCAGTCTGTGAGATCCATATCTATAATAATGCAAAAGTAGCTCACCTAAACTACCTGATGCATGTGGCGGCACAGGAAAAAGACGAAATCCATTGCAGTGTCCAGCAAATTCATAATACATTACAGTTATATTATTTTGAACGGCATATTTTGTAATATCAAAACTAGAAGCAGTTCTTCCGTTAAACAAATAAATAGAAAGAATGTCTTTTTTATTAGCACTAATGTATTTGACTATATCAGCAGCCCCAGCAGCTAAATTCTCCATCTGTTTGTAAATTTTTGGGTACTTTAATTTGTTTGCCCCAGAATCTTCAGTTATAGAAAGTAGAGAAGAAGTCAATCCTGTCTGACTGTAACTTTTCACTTCTTCGGAACTTGAACTTATCAAATGCAATTTAAAAAATCGCACCAAGAACCACTTGACACATTTTTTCCATACTCGAGGAGTAAAGTCGGCATACTCCGCATTATCAAAAATGCTATCGTGGGCAATCAATAGACTAGAGTCAATGCATTTGCGTAACTTGATGACTGTCAAAATTGGAACGGATCTTAAATCATTAAGCACTATTAAATTCATAAGTACGCAATCACCAAATATTTGTTAATGTCTTTTTTTTCGAAATAGTTCGACCATCTCCAAGTCGTAAATTCAATTTTCTATTGAGAATAAGCCAAGAGCAGTATCAATCTGAACCCAAAATGAATGCGTTCGAATAAGAGTCTCAGCTTTTTGATGACCAGCCAATCTAATTAGATCAAGCTCCTTCGGATTTTCAAGATAAAAGCGAGCTTTTTCGATTGCCTCATCTAATGATTTATAACTGACAAAATGCTTATCCGGTTCAAAATATCTTGATACACCGGGAGCGGGATACGCGAGCAAAAGACTGCCTGAAGCCATAACTTCAAGATAGCGATATACAAGATGTGGAATCCAACGTAAATCTAGACCAGGCTGAATACACTGGTCAGCAGTTGTTATCACAATCGAGGACGAAATTATTCGACTCCAATATTCGTTATCAGACACTCGGACACCATTAACTCGCCCCAAAATTTCAACAGAATGCTCTGATTCGGCTAGACCTTCACTAAATTTCATCAAAAAACTAGATCTTGGCTCGTAAAGGCTTCCGGTAAACCTGATTAAATTTTGTATTTCACCTGACTGCTGAAGATTTAGACGCAAGCTTTTCAAATGTTCAAGCGTTTTTATTGAGAACGGCATCAAACTAGGACCTATGAGTCTTTCATGAGGAAAAATTGTTTTAACAAGCTTAGGCAGCATGAATGTCACAACTAGGCCATTGAGAGCAGATACAGCAGAAGCCTGACAGCGAGATTTTCGCACAGACAAATCAGTTAAATATACTATTGGTACAACACGATATCGAGCGAATAGTAGTGCAATGCGTAATGATTCAATGCCACCAATAAAATAATCTTGGCTTCCAGTTCTTGGATCATAGAGATAGTGGGTTATGTTAGCGTTGCGTAAGTTAGATTTGATTTGAGCAACATATGGCTTGCTTTTATCTATTACGATTTTTTGGACTCTTTTTTCCCCAAAAAACTCTATCGCAGAACTGTACATCTCTTTAAACTCAATGTTATCCCAACCTTTTTCACCCGCCTCAATTGCTAAGCAAGAATTTTGGTCAACAGGATGAATGCCCCGCAAATAAAATCCAGGGAAGATTGAGAATAATTTTATGATCGAATAACTGGCAATATAGTACAGCCATGGGAGCTTTGAAATTGAATCTCTTAAAAACTTATTCATGGGGATTAAACTTCATATTTGCATTTCTAATTGATTTTAGACTGATAATCATTCATGTAATCACTCACTAATTTAGTCACCATCTCCTTGAAATTTAGAGTTGGAGACCAACCGGTTAGGGCTTTAAGCTTTGAGCTATCTCCCACCTTGCGAGAAATTTGCCGAGTTAGAACATTTTGATTATCAACAAGATGATTTTTTGAATCCAAGCCAAAACAGCTAAATACAATTTTGGCAAACTCTGCAACAGAATGTGACTCACCAGTTGCAATCACAAAGTCATCAGGAGTATCGATTCTGAGAATACGCTGAAATGCATCTACATAATCTGGCGCATAACCCCAATCAGTCTCAGACATACTGTTTCCAAGGATGAGTTTTTCTTGGATTCCAAGAGATATTCTGTGAGCGGCGATGATAAGCTTTTTGGATAAAAACCTATCAGACCTCAATACTGATTCATGGTTATATAGTATACCGGCAGCAGCGAAAATACCATGGTTTTGTCTAAACTCCTTACAGATTGATACCCCCTGAGCTTTAGTTAGGCCATAAAACCCGCATGGTGTAAATTTTGTTTCTTCATTTTGAAAAGGACCATCAACACCCGAGAAAACAAGTGATGAGGCTGCATAAAATAAACGAGTTAGAGGTGAATGAGAACGAATTGCCCATAGAAAGTTTAACAAACCTACTACATGAGTTTGATGGTAATAATCGTATTCAATTGGACTAAAACCAGCATCAATTTGTTCTGACGATACATGATGAGCCGCAAGATAATAAACTTCTCTGGGTTGAACTACTTTGATGACTGATGTTACTTGCTCCATATTGAAAATTGAGCAATTTGCAAGCGACCTCTCTTCATGGGATGATGTGCCAGATACATGGTTTCGCCCAATACCCACAACTTTTATACCTTGCCTCTCTAGACTGTACCTCAACAAAGTACCATCCTGACCACGGTCGCCAACAATGATTGCAGCATTACTCATAAAGTGAGTTACACGATTTCAATTTCAGGCAAGGGAAATATTAGTTTTCCTCCACTAGCCAAATATTCGGCTTCACGACGGACAATCGAATCCCTAAAATGCCATGGCAAAACCAACATGTAATCTGGCTTCATAGCTTTAACATCACTTTCAGACATTATTGGTATAAGCGTGCCAGGTGTGTAAGCACCATACTTTTCTGGATTAACTTCTGCAATACACGATAAATCTTTCTCAGTGAACCCGCAGAACTGAAGCAATACATTTCCTTTGGTTGAGGCTCCATATCCAACAACCTTCTTACCGTCTGCATTTAAGCTTTTAATCAAACGTACCAAATCATCACGGTGTCGGAATACTCGCTCCTCAAAATCACGGTAGGGCTTTGGTGTATGCAATCCCATCCGATCTTCTTGGCCAAGCAACCATTCAATGACGGCTGTATTGGGCTTTAAAATTGACTCAGCATGGGCCACAGTTACAGCAAAGCTACCACCGTTCACTGCATTCATTTGAACATCAATAATCTTTAGTCCTTCCTTCTCAACTAAAGACTTGACAACATGTAGAGAGTAGTATTCCAAATGTTCGTGGCAGACTGTATCGTAAGAACTCATGCGCAACATTGTTGGCATATAACTTTGCTCAAAATGCCAAATTCCATTCTTATCGAGTACTTTTGCAATGTCAGCAACGAAATTTGCGGGTCGCTCAAGATCATAAAACATCGAAATAGAGGTAATAATCGCAGCCTTTTGATTAGGAAATTTTGACTTGTAGGCATCGGCACTAAAAAAGTCAGGCACGAGCTCCATACCATCACTGTAATAGGAAGCAAATTTAATACCTGTCGGATCAATACCAATCCTCTTCAAGCCACTAACGTTGTATGCAGACAGTAAGGTTGCATCATTACTACCGATATCGAGAACAATATCACCAGTTTTGACTTGGCACAGTCTCATAAGATGACTCACCTTATTTCGCAAATGCTGCACCATTGAGTCATTCAATCCTGAACGATACCCATAATTTAGCCCATACATTTCCCCAAGATCATAAGAATGATGCAATTGAAGCAAACCACTATCTGGACACCAAACTAGATCAAGTGGGCCTGTAGTGATAGCTTGCCGCTTATCTCTGGGAAAAACGCCGGTTAACACTTGATTACCCAAGCTTAGAACTTTAATTAAATTATCACTATCGGAAATCCGGCAATTTTTAATCTGTTTAACAGATTCACTCATTATCAAACTCCAATCTTCTTAAATATTTCGCCACACTCTATTTTTGTAGAAACCAAGGCTTCATATTTATCACTTGTAATGTAGGATGGATCAACGTACCAGTCCTCAAAGTCTCTTCCACAAGAAAGGACATTCGAAATTACTCGCTTATAGCCAAAACTTTCCAATAACTTACGTGACTCAAGCATAAACTCCGGTCCACTGGTGTAATTATCGTGCTCATAAGTAATTACCGAAAATCTGTAATCAGAGAGTGGGAGATTTTTCAATGCGGCAAATGTTACAGAAGCTGGATCAATATCCAACGACAAATAGTCAATTCTTGAGGGATATTGGTTATCTAAAAAATATTGCTTAAAATCAAACTCTGTTGCATCAGCGCAAATACATTTATTGCGACGGACTCGATTAAACTCAAGAGTAAGATCACTGTCGATTTCTAATGAGCAACCACCCCAACCCAAGTCCGTCTCAAGAATGAATGTGTTGTTCGATTGTTTTGGTTCTGATGCCCCAATCTCAACATAAATTCCATCACTTTTGAAGTCCAACATGTAGCGAACAAATAAATCTTGATATGCCTGTGAGTATGTAATTTGCCCATTAACAACACGACACGATTCTATTTTTTTTGACATATTCTTAACCCTTACAAGAAAATTAGTATCTTTTATTTTGCGCAGATAATTTCTAAATTAAATCTCACTCCACTTCCTCGCCAATACATTGCTCTTAAAAATTACCGTAAACGTTGCTTTAAATAATCCGAGAGTATTGATTTAAATTTAAATTTTATAAAAATTGAAATGCGTAAACATTTATCTGTCAGTTAGAGTGAATCAGTCATGATAATGTTCAAATTAAACCGCCCTCATAGATATACCCTCTAATTGACAAGCTTCTCGAAGCGTCTCAGGCGTATGCTCTGTTAAAAAGAAAATAGATGCTCCAGTAGCAGCACTAACATTCTCATTTAACATTCGAATAAAATCTGGTGGATTGCCGCCACCGCCAGAAATAATCACCGGAACCGAAATATTTTGCTTATTCAAATACTCAATAATCGCATGATCGAATCCATTTAAACTTCCATCTTTATCAACCGACGTAAAAATAATTTCGCCAGGGCCTTGCCTCATAACTTCCATTATAAATTCGGAAAATTCCAACTGAAGAGTTGATTTAAATCTATGATCATAAATGCGGGGTTGCCCTTCCACCCACTGATAATTAATATTTACTACTACTGCTTGCGATCCAAGAGACATCGAAAGCTTGCCTACAATTTCCACATCATCAATAACCGCAGAATTCAAGCATACCTTATCGGCACCTCTGTTTATATAATTTTTTGCTGTGGCTAGTGTGTGAATTCCACCGCCCACGGTAATTGGAATTCGCACATTATCTGAAATAATTTTTAAAATCCTGTGGTTTATGGCTCTACCTTCTTTGCTGGCAAGAATATCCAAAATCAATAATTCGTCTGCCTCTCGCTGTTCATTCATCCTCAGAGATTGCATCAACATGCCCACAGTTCTCCAAGGATTGAATTGCTTACTTATGACAACTTTCCCGCCCGAATCAATCAAAACTACAGGAATAATTCTTTTTTTCATTTCTTGCATCTACAATCTAAATATTGAGTCAAGAACTTTATAACCCACCGAACCACTTTTCTCAGGATGATATTGCAACCCGAACAAGGAACCACTTTCAATTGATGCACAGTATTGATCTTTACCATGTTTAAAGGAACCACTTATGATCTGTTTATCCGACGGCTCACAATAATATGAATGAACGAAGTAGAAGTCTGCTTGTAATTCATTAGCTTTATCCTGAATTAATGAACTCACTAATTGAAAATATGAAACACTTTCTTCTCTGATAAGAATACTATCCCAACCTATTCTTGGCACCTTTTCTTTTACACTTGGTAATTTTTTTACATTTCCGCGAATAAGGCCGAGACCTTTAATGCCAGGACTTTCCTCGCTTGCTTCAAACATTAGTTGCATTCCCAAACAAATGCCTACAAGGCGCCCCCCTGAGGAAACGTAGTTTCGTATTTTACAATCAAGCTTTAATAAAAATAGAGAATTCATTCCTTCACAAAACGAACCAACTCCTGGAATAATGATTACATCATCGCTGACGTTAAGATTGGTATCATTATAAAGAAATGCATATTCCTTATTTTTTGACTCAAAGTATCTACATATACTTGCCAAATTGCAAAAATCAAATGGTACGATAAAAATCACGAGATTAAGTTTTAAACTGATTAAATTCGAATCTCAAATCGGGGGAACCGTCTTTTCTGAGCAGCAGATTACCATCACTATTAACTTTAAATAGACTATAGTTAGTATAGTCATCACAGACTTTAGAAAAATCTTTTTTTGTAATTGAGTAATGGCTTAATATTTCATCTAAAGATTTATCTAAGTACTTTTCAGGGTAAGCGCCGTCATTCTTTTTAACAATAAATGCTGCATCTTCACGACTAAGAAGACCGCGTCTAATTAAATTTGATGCAACATCATTTGCTCTGCTAAAGCCAAATTTCAAATATTTAAAATAATCATGTATACCATGTAAATAATTGTCTAAATTTTCATAGTTAGAGACTGTGCCTAATATATTATGCGGTGAAACCTCAAAACCAAGCGATTGAGAAATGACTACATTACTAATTCCGTGATGAGGGAAATAATTACTTAAATATAATCCCTTGAGACCCAGCGACTCCAACCTATCCGCATCAGGATACTCATAAAAATATAAGTCTTTAGCAAGAATGCCATCAATTGATAATAAATCCGATACCCTTTGCCCATTAAGAGATCCATACTCCTCAAGGACTCTTCTGTCAAAGTACTCAACTTTTGCATCCTCTGGTTTGAATGCTCCATATTCGGATACCCACTCACCCCATATTAATATTGGTATATTGAAATTGACAGCTATATGAACAGGTGCAGTGTAAATTAGAAGATGCTCAGACCATTGAATATCTCCTACAGAAAATAATGAATGCCTCGCAATACTCCTACGCACATCTTTATTTACAGAAATTTCTAAATAGTCTACGCCTAGATTTTTTAAATTCTCAATGTTACGACGCCCCAAAGGGGTTAAGAAATCTGTAGGCGCAGTTACGCATAATGGGTTGTAACCCTCCTGCAGCACCCTCCACACTTGATATGTACTGTCTTTACCTCCTGATACGGGGACAATACAATCGTACTTCGAATTTTTTTTGTTTTCCCGCATTAGTTTATGAAATTGCTTTTTTGCAGCAGGCCAATCATACTCATTCCGCTTTTCATAAGAGTGGCAAGCGCTACATATTCCATCCTCAGTAAACCAAAGATCTGGTTTGGTTGATGGATATAAACATTTTCTACAGTAATACATCTTGGATACCTTATTTGAATTTTATTGTATCAGTCTTATTAAATCAAACGCTTCAGCAGCCTCAAGTCCTACGGAATTGCCACGATGTCTGGCAAGTGCCTCGAGATGCTTAATGCAACGTGAATGTGGCGAAGAACGCATCTCCATCTCATAAGCTGTAAGTGCTTTTAATTTAGTTGGTAGATAACTACTGATATCAACAAAAAAATTGGGCGTGAAGGGCATGAAATCTGGTGCAGCCCACTCCGTACTCGACATTACTTCAAAGGTCAAAATCTCACGTACGCTATTTTCGGGGACAGGACGACAGACAGTCATTACTGCCTCATGCGTAATACGGTGATCTATATTTAGATCGCCTCTATGGTGAGTATAGATTCGAGTGGGACTAACTTGCTCAACAATGGGCTGAAGTTTTTGCACTATGTCAAGCAGCGGAACACTGTCCATACGATTGTCCGGGAAACCCAACATATCCCATCTTGATATACCAAGAATACGCATCGCGTTATCACGCGCTCGGTTACGCTGCTGGAGCTCATCGAGTCTATCAACTCCGCGCGATTCAACTCCATCTGCCATAAAAACAATTTGAACTCTATCGCCCTCAATGACATGACGAGCAAGGGTTCCACCGCAACCCAATACCTCATCGTCAGCATGAGCGACTATCGCAAGTATAGATTTTGCTTTATTGTTCATGAATACATTTTAAAAATATTGGGCAAAAAACTTATGGTCTATAAAGAAGCGCTTTATCCAATTCATCTCGAGAGTTAAAAAGCCTATCCCCAATGCGAAATGAATCACAATTAACACTCTCGCCATCACTATTAAAAAAATCTTGTAGCGCTAACACACCATCCTTTAACATTATATGCAATCCACAAGATGATTTATTAACAATCAACCCAATACAAAATGAATGCCTAGAAATGTTATCTTTGATAACAATTGCCTTACGAACATGAATTCTCTGTCGCCCATATAGGAAAGAAGCCCCTGCATAAGGATGAGAAAATGCTCGAATAAACCTGCTAACTTCTTCGGTTGTACAATAAAAATCTATTTTTCCATTTTCTAGAGTGGTAAGTTTAGGAAAGTATTCAGCCACAAACTCATCCTGCTCTTTAGCAACAAGTACATTTTGATTATGCAACATTCGAGCAAATTGAATTGATACTGCAGTTGAAACTTCAATTGATAAATTTATATAGTCTTGTGGATAGGGTTCGGTGACAAGTATCTTTGACTCATGAGAGCAAACAATTGCACCAGCATCAACTTTAGGTATTAATTGATGAATGAACGCTCCTAATTTTTCAGCGCCATTCAAGACTTGCCATGAAAATCCGCCAGCACCTCTGAAATAAGGAAGATCCCCAAAGTGCATATTAAAAATTCGACCATTAAATAAATCAATAAAATCTTTTTGCAAAATTGCATACCACGCAAATACGCAACAAACATTAGCATTTTCTTTTTGAGTTATTTTTTGAAGAGAATCAGAATCATTAGAATTTACATAATAAAACACTACTCCGTCAGGCAACATATCCAAATTTTGAGGTTTTCGTAGGGGATCAATGACCAGAAAAATCTCTTTTTTTGATTTACCTTGATTAACTAATTCTTGGATAAACACAATCCCAGCTGCACTTGCAGCCAGTATCAAAACTTTTTTTGTTTTTGGTATTCCTATATTCATTACGAAAAAATATCCTTGCGCGAGACATTCCCACTCATCAAAATATCTTTACTCTCATTGCCACAATTAAATAACAAATCAAGTATGCCGAGGTTTGAGGTAAATGTGCCATAAAGCTGAGGATAAACTGGATGAATATATTCTTGGAAAATGATATTTATTCCAGCAACCTCAAATGCTGATACATCAGCATAGTTTTTACCCATTTCCCCAAATATATATGTATTAGCATTACATTTTAGGCAAATCTCTTCTATTAATTGAGATTTCTTTTTTTCTAAATTAAGGGCGGAGGAGGATTGTATTTTTGTAGATATTTTGAGCTCATCAAGAAACCAATTCAGCATAAAAATATTTAGCTCTACCAAGGTATCCCATTTTTTTCCTTTATAGACTTCCTCAAAAAAATATTCATACTGCTTGTAAAATGGAGCCCTCTCATAATTTCTTCTTATTAACTGCCAGTGATTTTTTTGCCAAGGTTGTTGATTATCAATTTCAATATCGGTGAGTGGCTTATCCATGTAGCCATGACGGTGCACAGGCACAGTCAGCCACTCTATTTTATCTCGAGCTTTTATTTTATTTCTATTGTTCCAATCTTGCTTCAAAAACTGTACATGATCAAGAGAAATAAAAAAGTCTGCTAGTGCGATTTTATGGAATAGGCCAAGCCACGGCAAATATACGGGCTGATGTGCAGTAAGTATCATGGTCTGAATTTCATTAAAGCCCCTTGGACTTGAGCAACTTGAGCCTCTGTCAAGCCAGGGTAAATTGGCAAGGAAAGAGTCGTTTCAACTAAATTCTCTGCTACTGGATAATGATTAGGATCTAACTTCAAATATCGATGAAGCAATTCGTAGCGATTAATCGGAATGACTGAGCTGACACCAGCATTTTGCATATGTCTATGCAAAGCATCACGGGTTGCTAAATCTGGAGTGACCACCACAAAACGATAGATCATGCGGCCAACATCAGTAATGCCGGACTGAACTTTGAGTCCTTCAGGCAGTGCCGCCAAATAACTTTTTGCAATAAGTTGCCTCCTAGCTTTAATTGCTTTTAGGCGGCGCATTTGGCTATTAATCAGGGCAGCCTGAATATCGGTCATCTGCAAATTAAATCTTGGCACATAGTCCTCTCGGCAATCAAACTGGCGATAATCATGTATTTTTGCTGCCAAAATTGGATCATTAGCCCAAATCAACCCGCCCTGACCACCGGTTATGATTTTAGTGGCATAGAAAGAAAATACCGCAATGTCGCCTGTCCTACCTATTAAATCATTTGCATCACTACCACCTAAAGAGTGGCAACAGTCTTCAATAAGCTTGCGACCTGGCTGAAGCATAGCAGAGATATTTGCCGGCTCTCCGTAGCAATGAACGGGAATAACACAAGAGGCATCTGCTGCCTGCTGTCCTAGAGCGACAGGATCGAGACAAAAACTATCTGGCAAAATATCGACAACGCTTGGCATAGCGCCAGCCATAAAGACTGCATTTAATAGAGCAGAACATGCATAGGTTGGCACTGCAACTTTAGAACCTTTCCCAACACCCAATCCCTTTAGTGATAAAAATAGGGCTGCAGTACCGCTTGAGACAGCGCAAGCTACGCCTCCATCAAAATAGCTGACATAGTTAGCTTCTAATGTATTAACCTGAGATCCCTGAGCTACCCAACCAGAGCGTAAAACAGAATCAACTGCCTCACGATCTTCATCCTTGATTAGCGGCGTATTATGAGGAATCACCACCACTCCATGGACCATACTTTGCTTCATATTCGGCAAGGTAATAACTAGGCTTCACCTCACCAGCAATCACCAAGGAAAATGGAGGAATTACTCCATGTCGCACGACTGTCCCAGCAGCGATGACAGAGTGATGACCAATCACCGCCCCGCCAAGAATTACAGAGTGCGATCCAATAAACACATTATCACCAATTTGAATATCTTGACATACATTGGTATTGTCTAGCGAGATACAACGGCGATGCGAATCAGCCACATTAATAGCTACAAAAGATGAAATATCGCAATCACGACCTATAGTCAGGTTTGCACCTTTGGCATTCAATTCGGAAAAGCCACCAATGTAGGTGCCTGGTCCAATTTTTGGTTCGCCATTGATCCATACTAAAGGGTGATAAGGATTATCCTGATTATGGACTGTTTGCAGGAAAAGTTGCTTGAAAGCGCTTTTGTCCATAGCCATTTAGAGCTCGATTGGATCGCCAGCTTTATAGGCTCGTGGCGCTGGTTGATTTAACAAGTAATCAATGAATCCAGGCGGGAAACCTCTGCCCCCAGAAACTCTGCGTAGTGTAATAGTTTGTTCGGTCATAAGCTCGCCCAAAGCAATATCACATGCAGCAACCAAGCGACGTTGATACTCACGCTTATTGTCACGCTCAACCAAAGTTGGTCGCACTATAGGACTACCCAACATTTTATATGATGCACGTACGCTTTCAACCCATTCAAGTAACCCAACTGGATCCTCTGAAAACCAGTGGTCAGGGCCTGGCAAATCGTGACTTAAAGTAAAGTGTTTTTCAAGAAACACAGCCCCCAAAGCTACAGCCAGAGAAGAAGCTAATGAGCCACGAGTGTGGTCAGAAAAGCCGATTTCCACCATAGGAAATGCGGCACGCAGAGTGGTAATTCGAGCAAGATGGGTATCATCTGGGGGAGTTGGATATTGAGAGGTGCAGACCAAAAGAATTACTGGATATCCATCGAACGCACCTACTGCTTCTAAAGCTTGATGCGCCTCAGCAAGATCTGACATACCCGACGATAGGATCATGGGCAAACGAGTTTGGGCATAACTTTTGAGCAATGGTAAATTAGTGAAATCATCCGACCCAACCTTAATTGCTGGAACTCCAACCTCACAAAGAATATCAAGATCTGAACGATTCTGCGGGGTGGAAAAAAAAATAATACCAACTTTTTCACATTCTTGTTTAATCCTAATCCAAGAGGTTTTAGGTAATTCGTAGCGCTGAAACATTGTTAACATTGGTTCTGTGATGTATTCACCTTGTGACCGATAGGTGAACATTTGAGACTTGTCATTTACAAATTCATGAGCTTTGAACGTCTGAAATTTTACAGCGTCACATCCAGCAGACTTGGCAACATGAATCATCTCTAGCGCCCGCGAAAGATCCCCATTATGATTGATGCCAACCTCAGCCACAATGAAAGGGGCATGGTCAACACCAATTACACAATTCTCAATAATTACTTTAGACTTCATGTTGATACCTCAATATTCTCATCACACAAATATTTAATCACTCTGTCTACTCCCCGTCCGTCTACCAATTGTCGGCAAGCTTTTCTGTACAGGTTTAGCTTGTCGGGAGAATTCAGTAAGTTCAGTATTGCATTGATCAGGGTTTTCGTGACAACATCATTGATATGTCCAAGATATTCAATTATGCCCTCTGCTGATAACGCTTGACACGCTGGGAGCTGATTGTCTGCAGTGCTTATGACGATACTTGGAAGACCTAAACAGCAACGCTCCCAAGTTGTTGCACCGCCAGCACCTATAGCCAAGTCTGATTTTATCATGAGCTCAGACAAATCCGGCAACTGCGTATGAATGCGAGTTTTACCACGTATGTCCGCCATAACTTCTAATTTTTCCTTATGTAAGTAACTGAATCCAACAACAATTTCTAATTCGATCTCTGTTAATCCTGGTGCTTGGAAGGCTTGTAAAGCCATTCCCGTAAGATTTTCATAATCTTCTCCACTACCAAAAAAAATTAATACGCGTTCGATCTTACCGCTCAGAATTTTTTGCACCTCACGAGACTTAGCATATATTGATTTAAGCAAGGCAAACTTAGGACCATGAATTTGAATGCATCCAACAGGAATGAGATCCTTGTAACGCTCAGCAAAGCTTCCATAATTCTGATCTAGTAATAAATTGCAGTTATGGCGCCGATTAGCCAAATCATCAATAACCATTATGCGATGGCACACATTGCGCATGGCTAATTCCCAACGGTAATCTAGTGCATAATGATCTACTATAAGCCAATCAAATTTTTTACACCTCAATAACTGTTTTACTTGTTGAGCATCAAATAACCAATCTCCGCTCAACAAAGTCGCGTTTAACGAATCAGTTCCCGTGCTTGATATATCTCGTTTAAGTTTTGGCAGAATGTTTATTGTATGACCTCGTTCAGCAATCAAATCAATCATATGCCCTTCATCTTCCCGGCAAACAAAGAGGCAAGCCGCACCGCGTTCATGTAAAGCATCTGCCAATGTTAGGCAACGCATGATATGGCCTGAACCAATATAACGTGAAGCATCTGCGCGAAAAACAACTTGCATACTATTAACGCATCGCAAGAAGAGCCGAAAACATTAATTCGGCACGGATCCAATCCTCTGGCGTATCGATATCCTGAACCCTATGCCTAGGTAAAATCAATGGCACAGAATCACCACCGAATAACTCTTTACCTTCTAGCCATGCGCTAGCCTTTCCCCAATAAAATTGGCCTGCATCATGCCAACTCTCCTCAAGATCTTGTGAGCGGGTATTTAGATATTTACGCTGAAACATTTCGACTCTCTGTTCAGATGTAATACGAATGGCGCGCTGAACTGGAAATGAATAGCTTGTAACTGTAAATGCAAACTCAGCACCACACTCTTTTAACAAAACTAAACCCTGATTGATATCCTGAATTTGAACAAAAGGAGCTGTAGCGTAAATACAACAAACATAATCAATCATCTCGCCATTGTCTTTTTGCCATTTAATTGCGTGAGCAACTACAGCAGCTGTACTTGCATAATCATCTGATAATGAAGCAGGTCTAATGAAAGGGGTTTCTGCGCCATATGTGTTGGCGACATCAGCGATTTCATCGTCATCAGTTGAAACAATAATACGATCAAAGCACTTGCTATTTATTGCAGCCTCTATTGACCAAGCAATCATTGGCTTACCATAAAATTCTTTTATATTTTTACGCGGAATTCTTTTACTACCGCCTCGTGCGGGGATAACGCAAAGATTCATGAAACGAATATATCACTTAATGTTCGCAGAACATTATCTTGTTGCAACGGAGAAAGTGATGAGTACATAGGAATACTAATTACTTCTCGATGAAAGCGCTCTGCCTCAGGAAAATCACCCTCTTTAAAACCTTTGTTTTCATAATAAGGTTGTCGATGAACCGGAATGTAATGTAAGTTTGCACTAATCTTATTCCGCCAAAGAACATCATAAACATATTGCTGCGTTTTTTTACAGTCTACTTGCCTTACACGAATTGGATAAAGATGATAGCTCGAATAACTGCCTGGTTCTTGCCATGGCGTGATTATAGGTATCGTTTTGAATGCCGCCCCATAGGAATTGGCAATTTCGCGTCTGCGTTGAACAAATTCATCTAATCTTGTCATTTGACTAAGACCTAATGCTGCTTGAATGTCTGTCATTCGATAATTAAAACCTAGCTCGATTTGCTGATAATTCCAGATTTCATTGCTCGGACGGGAGACCATCAGTTCTTTATCCATCGTGATGCCATGCGCTCGTAAACGTCGCATACGATTTGCTAGATCGGGATCATTCGTCGTTGCCATTCCGCCCTCACCAGTTGTTATTATTTTGACTGGATGAAAACTAAAAACGGTAATTTGACTATGGGCGCAGGAACCAACTTTTACCTTAGTAGATTTCTTAAAAAAGGCTTCACTACTAGCGGTGCTAACATAATGAGCCCCAATCGCATGTGAGGCGTCTTCGATAATTTTAAAGCCGTATTTTTCACTCAAAGCGTGTATGGCAACCATGTCACAAGGCTGGCCTGCAAAGTGAACTGGCATCACAATTTTTGGTAAACAACCTTTTTTCTCTGCTTGCTCGAGTTTTTGCTTCAAACATTCCACGCTCATGTTGTAAGTTCGTGGATCAATGTCAACAAAATCAACCATTGCACCGCAGTAAAGTGCACAATTAGCGCTAGCAACAAAAGTATTTGGACTAGTCCACAACCAATCTTTCGGACCAAGACCTAACGCTAAGCAAGCAATATGTAGCGCACTAGTGGCGCTACTGACCGCGACGGCATGCTGGGCACCACAATACTGCATAACTGCTTCCTCGAAACGCGGTAACATCGGCCCCTGAGTGAGGAAGTCAGATTGCAGCACATTCACTACAGAATCTATGTCAGCTTTGGAAATCTCTTGACGACCGTAGGGAATCATGGAATTAAATTTTTCCAATAAAATCTGCATTCAAATTAATCCAAGAAGTCAACTCAGCATTACTCATCCACACTGGATTAGTATCACTGGCATACACAAAACCTTCAGGAGTTTTAACGCCATCTTTGATGCGATTTTGATCATCAGCCCAACCGTTGATCTGCGGCAAAATTTTGTAGTGCAAGGGGTATTCATAGCAAGAATGGGAGTCTTCCGCACCAATCATTTGTTCATGAAGTTTTTCACCAGGACGAATACCAATAATTTCTTGCTTAGCATCCGGCGCGATAACTCTAGCGATATCGGTAACTTTCATAGAAGGTATCTTCTTCACATATATTTCGCCACCAACCATGTCATTAAAGGCATGCCAAACCAACTCCACACCTTGCTCAAGCGAGATCATAAAACGTGTCATACGTAAATCAGTGATAGGTAATATACCGCCATTTTTAATAGACATAAAAAATGGAATCACTGAACCGCGTGAGCCCATGACGTTACCATAGCGCACCACTGCAAAAAGTGTTCCATGTCCAGATGCATAGGATGAGTTACTAGCAACAAAAAGCTTATCACTTGCGAGCTTTGTTGCACCATATAGATTCACCGGACAACTAGCTTTATCTGTCGAAAGTGCCACGACTCTCTTAACATTTTGGTCGATGCATGCATCTATCAGATTCATCGCACCTTGAATATTAGTCTTAATGCACTCAAAAGGATTATATTCAGCAGTTGGGACAATTTTTGTCGCTGCCGCATGCACAACATAATCAATGCCATCAATCGCACGATAAAGACGATCTTTATCACGCACGTCACCAATGAAAAATCGAACGCGCGGATCATCACCAAAAAGTTTCGCCATTTCCCACTGCTTCATTTCATCACGAGAAAGAATCACCAATCGCTTAGGATTAAATTTTTTCAATGTCATGGGCACAAAGGCATGTCCAAATGAGCCTGTGCCGCCTGTAATTAGTATGGATGAATTCGTAAGCATGTTTAACTCGGTGATAATGTGGTTTTGATAATATCTTTATAGTTACCAATTCTCTTAACTTCCCCACCAACAATCTCAATGATTTGGGTGCAGTTTTCAAGTGTCGAGATACGATGTGCAATAATCAAAAGCGTAAGGTTCTTACTCAAATTTTCTATAGCCTCCATGACTGCTTTTTCAGTTTCAGTGTCTAAAGCACTGGTAGCTTCGTCGAAGATTATGACATCAGCTTTCTTATAAAGCGCCCGCGCAATCCCTATGCGTTGTCTTTGACCACCAGAAAGCCGAACTCCACGCTCACCAACGAAGGTCTCGTAGCGCTTTGGCCATGACTCAATAGTATCGGAAATTTGAGCTTGTTGCGCAGCCTTGCAAACTCTTTCGTAATCGATTTGATTCTTAGGAATTCCAAAAGCAATATTCTCTGCAATCGTACTATCAGCCAAAAAAATAGATTGTGGCACATGTGCGATATGGGCTTGCCAGGCAGGAATATTTCTAGACGTAATCAATTGGTCATCAACCTTTATATTGCCGAAAGTTGGCTGCAGCAACCCCATAACAATATCGAGCAAGGTACTTTTACCACCACCAGTGGGACCAATAAAGCCAACACGACTACCTTTACGAATTTCAAAATTAACATTCTTAAGCACATCTGGCACGTCGGAACTGTAGCTAAATCCAAGATTTGTAATACTTATGGAATTTTCAAAAGGCAGGGCATTCAAAATTCTCCCATCAGCATAACTTGGAAGTGGTTGATCAAGAAGATTAAGAGTATCTTGCAGTGAAGCTTGACCACCATGTATTTGAGTCCAAGCACCATAAGCCTGCTGCAAAACTGGCAATAAACGTTGTGCACCGACTGCTAAAGCTCCAAGAACAGGAATAGTTTTGGCAATTCCGTCAGGGTGTTGCGCAAGCGCATATGCTAGTGAAGCAATAAGTACCATGCCTAATGCTTCCATGCCATAACGTGGACTAATGCTAATAAACAAATTATTTCCTTGGGCTCGACGCAAAGAGATATCTGCTTTTCGATAAATATCACAATAAGTGGATTGACTTCCATCTATAAGCACATCACGAATCCCTCCAAGCCCTTCTTGCAGAGATTTAATTACATTACTAGACTCACGTGCCATACGCTGACTATCAATCTGCATTTGTTTACGAGTCAAAATAATTATGGTGGCGTAAATAAGACCAAAGCCCCCGAAAGATAGCAGCGCTATGATGGGCTCAACCGCAAGTAATGCAACTAAAATGGCAATTAGGATAATACTGGCACTCAAAAGATTTAATAGCGGTACGATGATGTTATAAATTACCCCATTCGCTTTACCCGTAATACCATTAATCACTTCACTACTGTTTCGAGCACAATGAACGGCATAGGGTTGATAAAGTGTTCGGCGGTAGATACTGATACTCAAGTCAGCTCCGGTACCAAATGAAAATTTAGTTGTAGCCCAAAGTAACAATAAACGCATTCCCCCCACAAGTACTGCTGCAACACCAAACATAATGGTAAGTGGAAGTAACAACTGGCCAGCTTCAGTCAAACCCATTATCTGAATAACTGGCATGGCCATTGAATGGTTAAAAACTCGCTCTGGTGAAGTAAGTACCGCTAAGAATGGCAAGACCGCTCCAATACTTATAACTTCAGCAAGAGAGGTGATTAACATCAAGACCAATAAAAACCCAAACTGCCACCGGCGGCTTGTATTGATATGCTTCCAGAGTCGAAATAATAATGCCGTTATAGATGGGGCAATCATATCTTGAACTACCTAGATTGCTCTATCACGCTGCAAGTAAAGCTTGCTGAAGTGGTGGTGAGAATAACTTTCACGTTGAACTCTATAAAATTCCTGCATTGAGGTGACGCTTATTCGTGGTAGTCCATAGCTTTGTAGCCATGATGTTTGACGAGTTCATCACGCTCAGCTGACTTAAGATCTTCTTTCACCATTTCAATAACCAATTCATTAAAACTTATTCTTGGGGCCCAACCAAGCTTTTCTTTAGCTTTTGTAGCGTCACCCAAGAGGGTTTCAACTTCGGTAGGACGGAAGTAGCGAGGATCAACAGCGATGATGCATTTGTCATGGACATCGTAACCCTTCTCTTCTATGCCATATCCCTCCCAGCGAATTTCCATACCAAGCTCTTTTGCGGCCGCATTGACAAAGTCTCTAACGCTATACTGGACACCGGTAGCTATGACGAAATCCTCTGGTTTTTCTTGCTGCAACATTAACCACTGCATCTCCACATAGTCTTTAGCATGACCCCAGTCGCGTTTTGCGTCCATATTGCCAAGATATAGAGTATCCTGAAGACCAAGTTTTATTCGAGCCAAGGCGCGGGTAATTTTACGAGTTACAAAAGTTTCGCCACGTACAGGGCTTTCGTGGTTAAATAAAATGCCGTTACAAGCAAAGAGCCCATATGCTTCGCGGTAATTAACAGTAATCCAGTAGGCATAGAGCTTTGCAACAGCGTACGGACTACGTGGATAGAATGGTGTGGTTTCTTTCTGAGGGATTTCTTGCACTAAACCATACAGTTCGCTGGTGCTAGCCTGATAAAAGCGAGCCTTCTTTTCCATACCTAAAATGCGAATAGCCTCGAGGATACGAAGTGCTCCAAGACCATCAGAATTGGCAGTATATTCCGGTTCTTCGAAACTGACTGCGACATGGCTTTGTGCAGCGAGGTTATAAATTTCATCGGGCTTGACCTCTTGAATGATGCGAATAAGACTTGAGGTATCGGTTAAGTCACCATGATGAAGAAAGAAACGCACACCTTTATCATGACGATCCTGGTATAGATGATCGATACGATCGGTGTTGAAAAGGCTAGTGCGGCGTTTTATGCCATGAACAATATATCCTTTATTAAGAAGGAACTCAGCAAGGTAAGACCCGTCTTGACCTGTGATGCCTGTAATTAGGGCAACTTTAGATGTTTGAGATATAAGGCTCATAGCTTTAGGTTTCTTTAATTAAGTGAGGAGAGATAGCTGGCATAGGCCTTCACCAAACCATCACGCAGTTCGGTCTTGGCTTGCCAGCCAAGTTGTTTCATGCGCGAAATATCTAAAAGCTTTCTAGGAGTGCCATTGGGTTTACTTGTATCGAAGACAATTTTCCCTTGAAAGCCTATAACGTCCATCACAGTTTCAGCAAGTTCACGAATGGTGACATCTTTACCCGTACCGACATTATAAATACCCTCGCTTATATTGTGCTCCATTAGAAAGACACAAGCATCAGCTAAGTCATCAACAAAAAGAAATTCGCGTTTTGGTGTGCCAGTTCCCCAGACGACATATTCGTGGTCATTACGCATTTTAGCTTCGTGGGCTTTGCGAATAAGTGCAGGTAGAACGTGGCTATTGACTAAGTCGTAGCTATCATTTGGGCCATAGAGGTTGGTAGGCATGATACTCACAAACCGGGTACCGTACTGGCGGTTATAACTTTCACACAACTTGATACCGGCAATCTTGGCGATGGCGTAAGGTTCATTGGTTTGCTCGAGTGGCCCATTAAGGAGGTATTCCTCCTTGATAGGCTGCGCACAGTCACGAGGATATATACAACTGGAACCAAGAAAGCATACATCTTTGATGCCAGCCATTAAGGCACCATGAAGAATATTGTTCTGAACGGTAAGGTTTTCATAAATGAAGTCAGCACGATACGTGTTGTTGGCATGAATGCCACCAACACGAGCCGCAGCCATGAAAATGTAATCCGGCTTTTCTATTTCAAGAAAATCAAAAGTGGCGCGCTGATCAAGCAAATTAAGCTCTTGCCGAGTACGAGTGATAATCCTATCATAGCCTCCTAGTTGCAGGCGGCGCACAACTGCCGAACCGACCATGCCATGATGACCAGCAATATAAATTTTTGAGGATTTTTGAATAGCCACTTACTGACTCCGACCGTAATTATCTTCAAACCGCACAATGTCGTCCTCCCCCAAATAACTACCTGACTGTACTTCGATAACTTCGAGTGGAATTGTTCCGGGGTTTGCGAGGCGGTGAGTTTCGCCAAGAGGAATATAAGTTGATTGGTTCTCATTGAGTAAGATTGTCTTGTCACCATTCGTGATCTCGGCAGTACCTTTGACTACAACCCAGTGCTCTGCTCGGTGGAGATGCTTTTGCAAGCTAAGACTTGCTTTGGGCTTGACCTGAATACGCTTCACTTTAAATCTTCCACCTTCATCAATACTGTCATACCAACCCCATGGGCGATGAACTTTACGATGAAGCAAGTGTTCTTCACGCCCTTCCATTTGCAATTGAGTGACGATTTGCTTAACATCCTGGCTACGATTTTTGTTGGCAACGAGTATGGCGTCAGGGGTTTCTATGACAATAAGGTTCTCGACACCAACGAGGCTTACGAGGCGACTGGAGGAATGGATGAGGTTATTTTTACTATCTGCAGTCAAAACATCGCCAAAATGAGCGTTTCCGTTTTTGTCTTTTTCGAGGGCCTGCCAGACTGAATCCCAGGCTCCAAGATCAGACCAACCTGCATCCAACGAAACCATCTTTACTGCAAAAGCGCTACCGGAACATTTTTCCATCACGGCACAATCAATAGATTCGGCTGGAATTTTCTGAAATGTAGATTTGGCGGGTCGAACAAAGCTCGACATTGGGTTTGCATCCGCCGTTCGGTCTTGCCAAGCGTTTTGGGTTCCAATTAGAATGTCTGGGCGAAATTGCTCAAGCGCCTTTAGCCATACAGAAGCCTTGAGCACAAAGACTCCTGCATTCCAGAAGTAATTTCCTTCTTCTAAGTAGGCTTGAGCTTTAACTTCATCAGGCTTCTCAACAAAAAAGCGAACATCAGAAATGTAGGCATTCGCATTTGTTTGATTGCTTTTGATATAACCATAACCAGTCTCTGGCTTGTCAGGTGTCACACCCAAAATGACAATAGCTCCACTCGCAGCCTCAACAACTGCTCTTTGCAGGGCGGCACTGAAAGCATCCACATTCAAAACTGTTTGGTCAGCAGGTGTAACTACCAGTACAGAGTCTTCGCCATATGCCATAGCAGATAAGGCCGCTAGAGTTAGAGCAGGCGCAGTATTTCTGGCCACGGGCTCAAGTAGAACACAGCCAACTTCAACTCCTATTTCGCGAAGCTGCTCTGACACTAAAAAGCGGTGGTCCTCGCCGGTGACAATGATGGGCGATGCAACGTGAATATCTGGGCGTGCAAGGCTGGCTAGCCGCAAGGTTGCTTGCTGAAAAAGGCTTTCTTTACCCATCAAGGAGAGAAATTGCTTAGGAAATCCAGTGCGTGACAACGGCCACAAACGACTACCCGAACCACCGCAGAGAATGACTGGGACTACGTTCACCATACTTCTTGGCCTTTTTCTAAGGAAGACAACTCAACCTCACTCCTCAGCGCCTCAATCTCTTTTTTCAAAAATTGATACTCTTGCATCTTTCTTTGTAAAAATAAACCTGTTAGCGTAGTTTTTTCTGCCAAACCTTGAGGGGTTAAAAGATAAACATAAACCCACTTGTTTTTATTGTTCCTGAAATTCTGAATTTTGATGAAACCCTTAGCTACCAATGCATTTAAACAGTAGTTGATTCCCCCTAAACTTACACCCAAATTTTTAGAGAGTTCTCTTTGACTGATCTGGGGATTAGCTTCGAGCAATCTCATTACTCTGAATTGAAGTTCCGACACTGAAGAAACGTAAATTGGCGATTTCATTGAAAATTAAGTGGCTATTTGTATTTCTATTATTAAATAATTCACGATTTTGCTCAGCGTTTATTCAACTATTTTTCATGAACTAAGCATCACTAAGTTGAAAGATGCTACCGCCCTACCTAATAAAAAGTATCTTATTCATAAAAAGATCAGCAAATTAAAATGGAAATAACATGCGTTCAGTTATGAACATTATAACTGTTAATCATATTAATTAATGCATTTTTCCATTACAAAAATTACAATGTTTCAATGGAATACATGATTTTGGCCTTTTTATTCAGCCTGCTACTGACTTTAGGATTAATCCGTTATCAACACTTACACGAAAAAATCTCCAGTGATAATGACCTTTTGGGGCCACAAAAGTTTCACACTCGCATTGTTCCTCGCATTGGTGGAATTGGTATATTCGTAGCAATTCTATTGACAAGCCTTATAGCTTTATTGATTTTTAAACTGGATCGAGGTCTGCTTTTAGTTCAACTGATTGCTTGTTCATTACCCACTTTCTTGATTGGACTTCTTGAAGATGTCACTAAAAAAATTGGGGTCAAAACCAGATTGACTGCAACAGCATGTTCAGCTGTTCTATTGGGTTACTTTTTAAATGCTTGGATTATTTCCATACATGTACCTGGCTTAGATTCGCTACTGGGCATCATGATTATTTCAGTGATATTCACTATCATCGGCGTCACAGGCTTGGCCAACGCCTACAACATCATCGATGGCTTTAATGGCTTAGCTAGCATGGTAGCTATGATAAGCCTATTGGCTATTGGGTATGTAGCATTTAAAGCAAATGACCCCATCTTAACTTCTGCCTGTTTGATCGTGATTGGTGCCATCGGTGGTTTTTTCATATGGAACTACCCGAAAGGTCTTATTTTTTTGGGTGATGGTGGCGCTTATTTGATTGGTTTTTTGATTGCAGGTTTTTCAATTCTTGTAGTCCTTCGCAATCCAAATGTTTCGCCGTGGTTTGCACTGTTGGTCAACGCTTACCCGATTTTTGAAACACTATTTACTATTTGGCGTAGAAAAGTCCATCAAGGTAAAAATCCAAGCTTGCCTGATGGAGCACATTTTCATTCGCTGATTTATCGTCGCTTGATACGTTGGGCTGAAGTTCATAAAGTCAAAGATACTGACTCCCATGCAAAAAATGCAAAAACTTCTCCTTACCTTTGGTTACTCTCTAGTTTTGCAGTTTTTCCGGCGATTATTTGGTGGCAAACTACCTGGATACTCCAGTGTTTTGCATTGCTGTTTTGCATTTCTTATATATGGATTTATAACGCTGTAGTCAAGTTTAAAACACCAAACTTTTTAAACTTACTTAAATAATATGAACTTTAATAAATCATTCATATAGTTGCTCAAAGTTTAAAGAGTAGACTTTTTCAAATGAGGTAAATTCAGCGAGATTTTTTGAACCGACCCTAAGATTTCAACTAATAATAGAGCTCTGGTCATTCCGTTTGGTAAGGTTTGAAGTTTTTGAAATAAACCAAAAAGACCTTTTAATGGTCCTTTAGTAATTTCTAATAACTCACCCGCTTGAAAAAGTTTATGCAAGGGTTCTTTTTCAAAGCATCGCTGCTGAAGACACTCAACGATAGCGTCAGGAATAACTACGGGCTCTATCGATTGACCAAATCTCAATAATTGAGATACTCCACGAGTCGACCTGATCGGAGACCAATTACTACTGACATCTGACAAACGAATGAATAGGTAGCGACTGAATAAAGGTTCAGTCGCCAATTTAATTGTTCCCTGTGATTTTTTTTGAACCTGGCAAGTTGGTAGAAAAACTTCAAAACCTTGGTTTTTAAGATTCTCAAGAGCCCTGAACTCTTCTCTGACTTTAGTATGAATCACATACCACTTCATTTTTAATCTATCCCAGAATTTGTTAAATCAGCAAGTGAACATTACTGTTGATTCATTCTATAGCTATTCCAAATCCTACTAACCATAACAAACAACAAACCCAAAAATGATCCTAATAAAATACCAACAATTAGAGTAATTTTTTTCTTTGGCAAGACTGCAACCTCTGAGGCATAAATTGGGGCAACTAATTTTGTTTGACGAACATCACCAGAAACTATAAAAGTATTTAAACGAATAATCTCGTCTGTTAAGAATTTAACCTCATCCCGGTTGGCCAGATAAACAGCCGAAAGTACAGCGCTTGATTTATCAGCCCCTGTCAGGAGCTCTTGAGCCTCTTTTAAGCGAGCCTGGTACTTTATCAACAAAGCTTTTGCTTCTTCAATATACGGCTTGATGATTTGATTCTGTGATTCACGAATGTTTTCAAAAAGAGCTTGAGCACAAATGATGGCTCGCTCCCTAGACTCCATTCTAATCTTTAACTCCACAATGGAGCCCACACCCTTTACAGCTGAAAGCTTTGAAATTGCTACTATAGATTCTGCTGACATTTTTTGACCATCCACACCACATGCTTTGATTTCAGCTTCAGAGTAAACAGTAGGCATCTTTAAGCGTACCATCAATAAGTTAGGATCTTCTACATTGACGCCCAAAAGATTACTGTTATTGTTAGCATTAATCTGAGCCATCTGAATTTGAGCTGTGGCTTCATACTGATTTGGTATTACGGCTAAAAATCCCATAGACCCCAACAAACCGAGAAAACCAATCCCAAGTATTGTTTTCCAAGATTCCATAAGGAAATTAATGACATCTTTGAGAGAGATTTCGTCTTCTGAAGCTTGATAAAAAGATTTCTCGGACATGGTAAAGACTCAATTCTTTTTTAGAGTGGGAAAATATCAAAAAAATATAAACTATCTTTACTTACAATTTTACCTTGAACCAGTTTTTACCAAGGTTTTCATGACATACCCCCATGTTTTTTGAAAATCCTCACTACTTAGCCAGAAATCTATATAGGTAAATGTAGTTTTTTGATAAAAATTCATAGATGCTTTTAAAACATTAAAGTCCTATTTTTAAAAAACAGTCTTTGTAAGATTTTTCCCACAACAAAATCAGAAGTAGCTGATATACAAACCTTTTGCATCTGTTTACTCTGTTCTTTGTCTTTAACTTTTGTAATAAGGATTTAATATGGGCATTCGTATGAAGTATTTTCCACATGAAGCAGGAACTAATAGTGAGCAAGCAGCAGCCATGAATGCCGCTCTTGTGACTGAATTAGAAATGGATGCAAAGCCAGCAGCCATGATAACCACTAAGAATCGTACCTGTGAATTCTTTATTCAGAAAGCAAAGCTCAAAAATTTAAACGCCATTACTTGCATGGGAAGCCTGGGTCTGAACTCTCAAAAATCAATTCAGTTCTTTAATGGCGATCACAAACATGTTGAGTTCTTACGTTTACTTCATGCCATTACCATGATTGGTTATGACGTCAAAATTTCTTTAACTCCTTCTGATTTTCCATTTGGCATCATCAAAGTTGATCCTTGCTGACCCAATAAAAATGGCCAAGGAATTTTCCTTGGCCATCTCTATCCATCAACCCTCTTCTATCTTTCTTCTTTATCTTATTTTTTCTTTTATTTTTTCTCTTAATTACCCGCCACAATCGACATCACTGCCATGCGCACGGCAATACCAAATGTCACTTGCTTAAGGATCACTGACTGTGGGCCATCGGCCACATCACTGGCAATCTCTACTTCACGGTTCATAGGCCCTGGGTGCATCACGATAGCATCAGGCTTGGCCAACTTAAGTCTTGCTTGAGTGAGACCCCATTGCTTAAAGAAAGCATCTCCTTCAGGTACTTGCCCTGCTTCCATGCGTTCTTTTTGGATTCTGAGTGTCATCACCACATCAACCTCTTTTAAACCTTCTTCAATGTTGTTGAAGATTTTGACGCCCATCATGTTGAGGTCTTTAGGCAGTAAACTTTCAGGACCAATGGCACGAATTTCTTTACACCCTAAGGTGGTCAGTGCATGTATGTTTGATTTAGCCACACGACTATGAACAATGTCTCCAATGATAGCTACCTTGATTTTGGAGAAGTCTTGTTTGTAATGACGCATGGTGTACATATCGAGTAAACCTTGCGTCGGGTGTTGATTGGTACCATCACCCGCATTGATCACATGAACATGTGGTGGCAAATGTTGCGCCACCTCAACTGCAGCACCTGTAGTTTTGTGTCTGACCACAAAAATATCAGCTTGCATCGCCACCAAGTTATCAATGGTGTCTAGTAATGTTTCACCCTTGGCAGTCGATGATGTTTGTATGTCTAAATTAACCACATCAGCTGACAAACGCTTGGCAGCCAATTCAAAGGTGGTTCTGGTACGGGTAGAGTTTTCAAAGAAGAGGTTAAAAACATTTGTGCCTCTTAACAAAGGCACTTTTTTAACCTCTCTGTCTGAGTCATTGACTGCCACAAACTGTTTGGCAGTGTCTAAGATATGAAGAATGTGCTCTTTAGACAAACCTTCTAAAGTCAATAAATGGGTGAGTTCACCTTGGTCATTGAGCTGAAGTTGGCTTGGAGTTTTAGTCATCTTGGATAAGTATTTTAATCTGTTTTAAAGTGTTTTAGAGACTTGGCTTTTAATTTGTTTTACCCTACTTAATTAACTTTGCTTAGTTTCAGTTGTAAATCCAAAGCGACCATCTTCGGCCTGCTCTAAGACCAAAATCTGATCATCAGCCACCTTCACTTTAGCTCCCTTGAAAGTAGCATCGACTGGTAACTGTCTTCTGTGGCGATCAGCCAAAACAGCTAAATCAACCTTGGCCGGACGCCCATAGTCAAATAACTCATTGAGAGCCGCTCGAACGGTTCTACCAGTGTCTAAAACATCATCAACCAAGATGATGTGAGCACCCTCTACATCGAAAGGCAATTTGGTTGACATACCCTCTGAGCTATTGAGAGCCTTAATACCTTTTTCAGAATAGTCATCACGGTGGAACGACACATTAATCACGCCATGAGCAGATAAACCAAGATCTTTGGCCAAGCGCTCCGCTACCCAAGCACCACCGCTGGCCAAACCAGCCAATTGAAAATCAGGGTTGATGGCCTGCTGTTCTTTTAATTGTTTTAAAAGAATTTGGTAAAGGTCTTCTGCATTAGGAGTGGATGACATAAGCTTTCATTCAAAGTTAACCATCAATAGACTCAATTTAACAATCAAACCTATTGATTAAATTTAATATAAGTATCTTACTCCGATGATCTATTTTGGCCATGCCAGTTCATAGATGATCTAAATACTGTTGCAAAATCAGTTGGGCTGCCAAGGCATCATTACCACCATCTACAGATACAGAGGTATAGCGCTCATCAACCCAAACAACTTCCTTCTGAAATCTACCCTTGAGTAGATTACCAAAACGTTTGGCTTTTTGAGTCATTTCATGCTCTGCACCATCAGGATGGGTGGGTAAGCCCACCACCAATAATTGCGGCTGCCATTCTGCTATGAGTTTCTCAATTACTTGAAACTTATCTTGTTGGTTTTTTTCTTGAATAACTTTTAGTGGTTCTGCTGTTTTAGTGATGGTGTTGCCCACAGCCACACCAATGCGCTTTTCACCAAAGTCAAAAGCTAGGATTGTTTGTGACATCAAGCATGCCCAGCAGAGGTTGATAAGAAACTTTGCTCAATACCTAAA
>JACCDV011310128.1_pt1 | contig 60420 bp, 90 predicted proteins | sample 7446131 | NCBI WGS metagenome assembly JACCDV01 (sample SAMN15323448, study PRJNA562643) | freshwater metagenome | isolation source: river surface water | place: USA:Blue River Watershed | collected 2017-08-17
AGGTATTTACATAATCTATAATTTCAAACTCATCATTTTTAATAAAAGAGCACTTAATAATTATTTCTCCAATATTAGATACTGTCTTTAATCCTAAAGGAGAAGTGCAATAGCTTAACTTTAATTCTTTACCTAAGTTACTAATATTTTTTAATATACTAAAATTAGTATAAAAATTTATATCTTTCTGAACTACTAAATCGTTATTAATTCTATATCTAAAGACACCCCCTTCACTGTAATAACCATATAGACTTATACAACCATTAGATATCTTAAATAAAGCTTGAGGGTTATTATAGCTAGATATGCTAGTTAATAAGTTATATATATCTTTAGAATTTAGAGGAGTATAATTTTCTAGATTAAACTTAATACCTTCAAAGGCTTCTTGGTTAAAATAAAGAGCTTCCGTAACTGCTCCGTATTTTTCATGACTAAAAACTAAACCGTTTTCTTCTAAAGTTAATTCAAAATCATTTACTGAACTTAATAAAGATAGTAAATTAATTAATTTGTCTGCTTTAATATAACAGTCTATATAAGTCTTATTTTCATCTTGGATATTTATATTGAATTTAAATAAATGAGAGTCAGTGCTTAATCCTAATATTGATAACTTATCTTCAGTAGAAGTTAATCTTAAAGTCTGCTCTCTTTCATTTGGGCTACTTAAGTTTAATAAAGTAGATGCACTTTTTATACATCTACTAAAATCAGCACTATTTATTAACATTTACTTTTTATCTGCTGAACCGTTATTATCTTCTTCTTTATTGTCAGATTCAATATCTTCTTTTATCTCTTTTAATACGTTTAGAAAACTATTAATATTAAATCCTTTTACATCTTCTTCATAATCTTTAAACTTATCTATTTTATTTATTAAACGCTCTGCTTGTAGTTCTAGTCCTTCTTTAGTTTCTTTAGAAGCTTCTAATAGTTCTACATCTTTAGCAATCCTACTTAAATTTAAAGATAGTAAAGCATTATCCTCTACAATCTTAGGGCTTAAACAGCAAGTATAAACTATTTTTATAGACTCTTTACTATACTCAAAACTAATTCTACCTAAATCTAGATTGACTTGTAATCCTATATAAAAAGCTAAATTTCTACAAATGGCCTCATCATTTATTTTTAACATATCTAAAGAATCTATATAACCTATAAAGTTATAAACGTCTAATTCTTCAATATATTTAAAATAAGACTTGTCATTTATAAAAATAAAACTGTGAGAAAAAACGCCCTTCTCTTCTGAAATTAATTTATTAAAATTAGTATTTACTTTACTTCTTAAAAAATCTAATAATTTTGAAATATTCATAAAATTAATGTAACCAGTATTTAGATAAACTTAAATCGGCTCTACTAGGTATATTACTATTTAATATATCTTGAAAAATAAAATCCTCGGCTTCTTCCATGCTTTGTTTAATAGCATTTCCGTAATCTAAAGCCATTTTAAATTCTTCTTTTTTAATACCTTCATAATAGTCTTCATCTAATATACTTTTAAATTCTTTTAATGTCCCGTCTTTATTATTTACTAAAATTACTTCAATATAGCCAGGAACTGCTGCGTTCCCTTCGTCATGGCTTAGATTTGTCAGTTTAGGCTCTCTGCCTTTTAATAGTTCTTTATATCTCTTATTTAGTTCTTGCCACTTTAATTCTAATTTTGGTAGAGATAATTTAAGCATATCTGTACCTAAAGATTGAATGATTGAATTAACCGCCTTGCGACCTGCTGTTCCTTTATCTTCAAGTCCTTTAGCATTAGATTCGTTAATATAAATAAAACGTCCTGTTGGAGTTTTAACCCAACGACATTTCATAGCTAAGTTACCATTTACTTTAATCCACTTATCTAAATCATAAAAGCCATCAGGATAACCGTAGTATTTATTAATAAGAGCTTCAGCTTCTTCTGGAGTAGAGTTAAGCTGCTCGGCAATACCTGCTGCGCTAGACCCATATATGAGCCCATACGAAAGCGTCTTGCCTTTATTTCTATACTCCGCAACTAATGGATTATTCTTATTAGCTAACCAAGGTTTATTTTCTACTAAGTCTCTTACTTCAGAACTAAGAGCGGTAGCTGAAATTACATGTAAATCCGTCTGGGGGTCTTCGTAAGTATTTCCTTCAGGGTCTTTAGGTTTAGGTATAATTCCTTTAATGTATTTATCTTCAAGAATATATACATCTCCCATTTTTTTATCTTTAGATAAAGCTGCGGCTAATCTGGCTTCTTGACCTGAAAAATCGCAGTTATGTACAACAAAACCATTTGCCTCAAAACAATGCGTGTTTTTAACTTCTAGATCATATACTTCTTCTAAACCTAAATATTCTACAGATTTTATATTTTCATATAAAATATTAGGGCTTAGAAAATAAGAAGGACAATTATTCTCTAAAGCTCTTTTAATACTTATTAATCTATTTTTTATACCTAAAAACTCACCAGGAATACCATCACTAAAATCTCTAAAATTATTTACTTCTTTAAAATATCTATCTAATAATTCAATTTTAGCTTTAGTTTTAAAGCCTATTTTTTCTTTATAAGTTTTAATAGATTGATATGAACTAATACTTAAATGAGCCCCTTTAAATAAGCCTGCATTAGTATTTGTTTCTATAAATTTAAAGCGAGACTTTACTCCAATCTTTAATAACAAATAGTGTATTTCTTTTAAAAACTTAACATCCTTACATACTATTGTAATACTCCTAGCCCACTTTTTTTTACCTTTTACTGTCTTAGATAAATAGCCTTCAGCATCTATATACCCTCTTAAAAAAGCGCATATAACTTTTTCTGAGGAAATAAAAAGTTCAGCGGGGATAGACATTTGACCACTATTAATTTTAAATCTGCTAAACCAATTTGCTAAAGCAGTACTTTCTAATCTATAATCTCCTTTTCCTCTAGCTTTGAATTCTTTTCCGAAGTATTCTAACCCAAAGTTAATCAGAGACTCACAATGTTCTTTTTCATCATCTCCTAAAGATATACAGAGCGTTCTGTATGTATTATTATTACCTTTGACAATACATCCATCTGCATAAAATAACCCTAAGAACTCCGCAAATTTAACATCTAAAATCTTATTTGATAATTTAACTTCTTTCTGTTTATCTAAATAAACATAAGTAGTATCTTTTAATTTAAAATCTTTATTACAATCTTTACACCTACCTTTCGGTATGTGTTTGTAACCCCCATTTTTATAAGTATTAAAATTATTGCACTTAGGACATTTATAAAAAGGTTTCCTAGTTAAAAGATTTTCTAAAACACTGTCTAAATTTCCATCTTTAAATTCTATTTCTTTATTAGGATTAAAATTATTTTTATTCAAGATAACCCAATCATTAACATTTATTTCTTCTAGTTTTTTCCAGCTAAATCCCTGTTTAGTTCCTATTAAAAATAAATGGTCTAAAGTAGTATTGATAGAATAACCTAAAGAAGTAGTTACTTTATATACTTCTTTAATACCTTGATTTATTACTGTAATTACTTCTCCATTTCCTTGAGAAGTAATTACAGTATCATTAATAATACAATTTTCAATAGGTATCAAACCTCTATTAGTTTTAATTAAGCTACCTTTAGCTATACAACTGGCCCAAACATAACCTTCTGGCACTTGAAAACAATGTCTTAAAGAAATACTTAATTTATGTTTAGGTATTTCATAGCTTCCTTTTTGGTCTTGAACTTTAATGTCTTCCATTCTATTAATTCTTTATCTTCTATAAACTTTTTATAAAATGATTTTGAAGATTTTAATTTATTTAACTTAATTATTTCTATTTCTTCTCTACTAAATTTTGTTAAACTTCTTAAGAAATTTAAATAGTAAACAAGATGAGATTTAGAAGCATCAAAATAAATACATTCTTTTTTAAAATCTTCAAAACTAAATCTAATAGGAGGTGCCCCAGCTACTACTGAAGATTCTATAAAAGCTATATCTTCAGTAGTATTATCATCTAATAAATAATTATAAAAATATAAAGTTAGATGTTTAAAGCCGGAGTTTTTATTTATATATAATTTTACTTTAGCTAGTTTTAAGTCTCCTAGTTTACTTTTACTAAGCTCAATAGTATTTTGATATATACCTCTAAATAGTATTTTATAGTCGGCCTCTTTATCTTTTACAAAGAACATTACTAATTAATAGTAGAAGAACTTTTTAATACTAAATCTTCTTTTATTTCTAATTCAATGTCTTTTTTGTTTAACTGTTGGGCATTAAACTTTTGACCTAATATTTCTCCACTAGAAGACATTCTACCAGTAGCAGCTCCTATACTATTTACATTTGCATGTATGCAACCAGTCTTTATATTTATTAATTTATCCCAGTCTTTCTCGACTAACTTAACTAATTTTTTATACTCTAATATACTATCTATTAGTTCAATACCAGTAGTAAAATCTTCTTCCTCTTCTAAAAACTCCTCGTCTTCACTCTCTTCTTCTATATCTTTTTCTAGTTTTACTTTTTTAGCTTCTACTTCTAAAGATTTTAATAGCTTCTTCAGTGAGGCTGTTTGCATATTATCTAATTTATTCTTTTCCCCTAATATCTCATTTACATAATCCCCTAATTTTTTAGGACTATTTAATAATTTACTTACTTCTTCAGGAACGTATACTTCTGCTTTTATTCCTGAAGCCGTCATTACCATCTTTGTATTAGGACTAATATTAAGAAGTTTACAAATCTTAATCTTATAATTATTTAATTCTTTAGTAGCGGCTTCTAAGAATTTAAAAAGTAAATTCTTATTAACTGGAAGACCAGTGTATTCTACTTTAGAAGTAATATTATTAGCATCTTGTTCTAGGTTTAATATAAATCCAATATCAAAACCATCAGGTAAAGGATTTAATAAAATATCGTTAAATAATTTATAACCTTCTAGTAAATAACTAGAGTGTTGAGAGTCATATTTAAAAGAGCCTACGTCAAGAGCCGCATATTCTAATTGTTCTGTTCTTAAATCTAAGCTACCCCAATCTGAATTCTGTTCTGCTTTTGATATATCTTTTAAAAAGTAATCTCTAACCATTGCTTTATAGCTAAAGCCTCTAGTAAGAGAAGTTTTATAACCAGTACATTGACCTAACAATTTCATAGATACTCTACAACATTTAGCATTAGCTAACCAAATACCAAAATTATGATAAAGAATCTTTAAGTCAAAGCTACTGTTGAAGAACACTTTTTCAATAGAAGGATTATTTAATAAATCAATAAGAGGTTGAATTTTATCTTTACCTATTTTAAGAATGTCAAATATATAAGGGGATTTATTACCTAAATAATTAATTTGAATAAGTCTAATATCACTTGTATAGGGGTCTAATCCAGAAGCCCTATCATTAAAGACAGAAAATAAGGCGTAAGTTTCAGTATCTACGCCTAATAATTCTTGTTTATTTAATATGTTTATTGCAGAGTCTAAATATTTACTATCTGTAATATAATAAAAATCTATATCTTTACCTATTATTAAATTCATTTTGTTGGTCTAATTCTAATAAGTACTTAACAAATACTCTATTCATATTTTGAGTTTTTAGCAAGTGTTCAAAACTTACATAAAGTAATTCTTTAGCTTGTTCTGGACTCATTTGCTCTAACTCTCCTTTAAACTTAGCTAAAGTAAAAGATTGTTCTAAACTTAAATTATTAGAAGTAGCTTCTTGTAATATTTTATTAAACATTTTTTATTGTTAAATATATAAGACTAATTGAAATTGGATAAATAATATTATAGATACCAAACAAAATAAAAGTCAGTATCTATAATATTATTTATTAAAGATTAGAGAACATCCAAGATATTTTGTATAATAGGATGTCTTATAATGTCTTCTTTAGTCATATTAACTGTACCTACGCCTGGAATTGATTTTAATTTAGAGGCGGCTTCTTGAATAGGACTAATATTTAATTTTAAATTACTGTCTAAATCTGTTTGGTCTGGGTCGCCAATTAAAACCATTTTAGAATTTTGACCAATTCTTGTAAGAATAGTTTTAAGACCTGCTTTTGATAAATTTTGAATTTCATCAACAATAACAAAGGAGTTTCTAAATGTTATACCACGAGCATTAGAAACTGTCATTACTTGTATCTTTTCAAACTCTAATAAAGCTTTAGCATCTGCTGGGCGCATAAATACTGTAAGGTTTGAAGTAATAGGATAGACCAAATGAGCTAATTTACCGTCTATTGCTTTTAATGTTCCAGGTAAAGCCCCTAGCTCAGATTCGTCTTTAGTGCCTACGTTAGAACGAACATAATAAATAGTATCTATTTCAGAGTCTGGGGAGTTATATAGTTGTATAGCAGTATATAAAGCAAGTAAAGTTTTACCACTTCCTGGAACTCCAAGGCAGATAACAACACTGTTATTCTGCTTCATGAACTTTACAAACTTTCTTTGATTTTCTGTCTGAGGTCTTACGTGTTCAATAGTAGGAATAGTCTTAATAAAAGAGACACTAGGGGTCACCAGTGTCTCTTTTATATCATCCTGTATTTTTGTGCGACGACTCATAAATTAAGAAGATAAATGTATAGTCTTTATACTTTCATAAGCCGCCTTAAAAAATCTAGTCAATTTTACTCGGTTAGATTTTTTACTTGTCTTTCTGCTGCCTCTTGAGGACTTAATACTTCTTCACCACTTTCTTCAGGACTATAATATTCAAAATTTCTACTACTATCAGATTCTGTTATTTCTGGTAAGTAATCATTTTGATTATTTAAACTCTGAAAAGGTTTTAAATTATTAACATCAAAAGGTTCTTCTAAAGGGTCAATAGGTTTAGCAATTACCCCTGCTTCTCCTAAACTTACTTCTTTTAAAGTATCTTTTGCTCCTTGATAATTATTTTGAGCTACATTATTTACTTTATAAGACTCAACATAATTACTGCTAGGATTATAAGAAGTATTTGAAGTAGGAATAATAGCATTAGGTGTACTATAAGTAACTAAATTTAAATCCTTTAGTAGTGATTGTATTTCTTCAATAGCTTTTAAATGTTCTGCATATTCTTTTTTTAATTGGACAATAGACATGTCCTCAAATCTATTTGTCTTTTTTCTAGGCATTAAACTATTCTTATTTTTATTAATATCAATTTTATTTAGTTAAATTATACAATCTATCTGTTAGATAATTAATAATTTCAGGGCGCTCTTTTATACTCTCTTTAAAGTTATCTAAGCCTTGATATTTTAATTCTTCTCCTTCATAGACTAAACTAATCCAAGCTCCTGCTTTAACTACTATATTATTGTCTACACATCCTTGCACTAAGTCTGTCAAAGTATCAATACCTGCTACTATTTCTCCATTAATATCTTCATGAGGAAATAAAATATTAAACATACCACTTTTAAATGGAGTGCCTACTTTATTTTTATCGGTACTAGCTTCTACTGTTACCCCTACTACTTCTGATTTATATTTAATATTTTCTTTTTTAGCTAATTTTAAAATAATACTTGAGAAGAATTTAATCGATTGACCACCAGGCATAATCTTATTGACTACATATCCTCCTAAATTTAATCTCGTTTGATTAATTAGAATAATAGTACATTTGTTCTTCTCAGCATAGATTACTAATTCTTTAAGAATTCTAGAGAGAAGGCGGGCTTCATTTGCCATACCATTTTCTTCTGCATCTTTTTCTTGCATCTGCTGAGAACTTAAAGAAGCTACTGAGTCTAATACTACTAAATCAATAACATTGCTTTTAACAATTTTACGTAGGATATCTAGATTCTCTTCAGCAGTATTACCTTTAGCAATTGCAATATTCTCAGTATCAATACCACATATCTGCATAAAGTCAGAGCTTAAACTATGTTCTACATCTATATAAGCACATAGTTTATTTTGAGATTGAAAGGCCTTTACACAAGAAAGAGCAAATAAAGATTTACCTACACTAGGCTCTCCATATACAGTAATAACTCTGCCTTCTGGAATTCCTCCGCCTAAAACCTTATCTAACGTATAACAACCAGTAGTAATAAAATTAATAGGCTCTAACCTTCTTTTTTGAGTAATAGCATAATAATTATCTCCGTGGTCTTTTATAAGTTGACTTTCTAAAACTTTTAAGGCTTTTTGTTTATCTACTTCTTTGGTTTCTACAGAAGTTAATACTTCTAGTTCTTCTAACTCTTCTAGTCCTTCCATGTCTTCTACTTCTACTTTTGAATTTCTAGTCTTCTTCATATATTTAATAATTCTTTTAAGGTTTCTAATTTCATAGTTACTATACTTCCTTCAGTAGAAGAAGTAACTATAAATAATTCTATACTTTGAGCTTTAGCCTTTTCCCATTCTAATCTAGTAGGGCCTAGAGTATTTCTATTATTTAATCTAGCTTTATGCTCAATATAATAATCTCTATCTAGTTTTAAAATACCGTCTCCATCAGAGAATACCCTACCAGAACCTAAAGTATTTTTAGCTCCTAACTGCTTATTAGCTTGATTCTCTAACTTAATAGATTTATTATAAACAGCTTTACTATTTTTATATTCCTTAGACTTCTTCTTTTCTTTTAACTTATTTTGTTTCTCTTTTATTGTTTCATATCTTAATTGCTTATAGGCTGGATGAGAAGTAAAAGATAAAGAGCTATTTGACTTAATTGGTTCATAATATAATTTATCTGAAGCCTTATCATTAGCTAGACATTTATGACATTTAATCTCAAAGTTTTTACAAAAGAGCTTAAAGTCTTCAGGACAAGTATACATATACTATTACTACATTAATAATTTATAAACTAATTTATGACTACATCTTTAGACGTATTGGTAGGTCTTAACGTAGAAATAAGTGCTTCTAATAAAACTAATAATACTAAAGAAGTTAAGAAGCTTACTAGAGTATTAGATAGATATAGTAATTCTTTAGAATCTTTAACTTCACAAAGATATATTGATTCTTTCTTTACTATAACCAATACTCCAATCGTTTTAGATTTAAATGATTTAGGCTTCTCTTCAGTAAATCTATTAGTTATTAAAAGTAATAAAACTATTTCGGCCTCTTATAAAATTTCAACTACAGTAGAAAATACTGTAGTTGGTAAATTAATATGTATATCTGATTTACAAAATAATGTAGTAATAGATTCAAATCTAATATTAACTATTAATAAATTAGAATCTGGAGCAGGAGAATTAGAGTTATTAGTAGCTGGTAATTTATTAACGACTTTTCCTACCGTAATTCCTTAGTGCAACTTAGAAGTTAATATCTACCATTCCAACATAAAAGTTTTGGATTTTATTATTGCCATCTTTTATAGTTTCAAAATAAGGTTTCATACCTTCCTCAATTTCTACAAAAGCTTGCATTTCTTGATTAGGATAAATAGTTAACTGATTTATATTTTTAAAATCAGATAGGATTTTAATACTATAATTATGCGTGTTTCTAATCATAATAGGAACTATGTTTTTATCTTCTGTAAACATCTTTTAACCTCTTAAAATATTAACTAATTTAGTATAAAATTCTGGGTATTGTAACTTTATAATTTCTTTATTATTAGAATATAAAATAGAAAAATCAATAAGAATTATACAGTCTATATTATTCTTAAAGTTATGAGTTTTGAAGGCGCATATCTTATCAAAATTATATGAGTTTGGAAAACTGTTCTTAATTAAAAACCATAACTCGGAATCTCTTAAATGGCTAGGAGTGTTAACACTATATTTAATTTCGGTACATATAGTAGTATAGTTACGTCTTCTAGTTAGGTATTTTTCAAGAGACCATATTTTTAATTTACCTGGTAATCTATTGTATTTAATAACGCCGCGTTTTAAACTCTCATACCAGATGTCAGTCATAAATTATATCTGAAGCTTTAAACTTAATAATAGATAAAACAGCCCAAAATTAATGAGCTGTTTTATTGCGGCACCCATACGGAATACCCATAGGCTAGACCTAATTAATATTATATGTTAAGTATTTTTGTATGTACTAGTTTTATTTATTACTCTAGCTACTATAGGCTTACTCACATTATATTTATTCATAAAATATTTAACATCTTTTTCTCCTCTAAAAATATAATTGCTTCTAATATCTTCAATAGCTTCTTGACTGAGTTTTAAAGGATTCTTCCTATTTTCTTTAGGAATACCTTGAGTAACGTGCTGCCAAGTTTTACCTGAAGTAATTAAATGTATTAAAGATACGTCTACTCCATATTTGTTAGCTAAAGCTTGAAGCCCATATTCTTTATTTCTAGGTCTATAAGCTTTATATATTTCTATAACTTGTTCTTCAGTTAACTTTGCTTTTTTATTTTTAGAGCCCCTTTGATGATTTCCTAAAACTTCTATAGAATGTAAATTATTCTCTTTTTGAGTTATATATTCTAAATTTTCTAGTTTATTATTATCTTTTATACCATCTAAATGATTTACAGTTAGATTACTAAACCCTACAAAACTTTCTAAAACTAATCGGTGAACAAAAATAGTTTTTCTATTACAAGATAAAGTCATATATCCTTTAGAAGTTTTATTACAGATTACTTTGACTTTAAAGCAATTAAAAACATTACCTTTACTGCTTATATAAAAAGGTAAATTTGGATGAGCAATTAATATTTCTCCTTCTTCTAAATAGTAATTACTATCTAAAAGTCTATCTAATTGTTGCCTTTTGACTGCTATTAAGCTATAAACACTTTTAAAGTTATATTTTATAGCTAAATGTAACTTGTCTTCTCCTTTAAGATATTTTTCTAATACTTCTTTTACTATTTCTACTCTCATATTTTTAATTAAAAAAACTATGTTATTATAATAACATAGTTTTTACTATACTATAAAAGCTAAACCTTAGAAATCCCAACCTTCTATAGCATTACTATTACTGTATTCACTTAGATTTGTTTCGAAGAAGTTCCCTTTTTGAGTACCTTCACTATAAACATCAGAGATTAAATCTAGATGTTGATAAGGGTTTTTAAAATATTTAGGGTCAGTATAAATCGGGTCTACTCCTAACTTACGCATTAATCTATTAGCGGTATATTTAGTATATTGGTCAATAGAATCTTTATTAATTCCTAAGACGTTATCTCCAATAATATGACTAGACCATTCAATCTCTTGTTCTACTCCAATACTAAATATTTCTTCTACATATTCTCTAAATTTAGCTAAGGGTAATTCTTTAATAAGAGACGTAATAAGGCGTTCAAATAATACTATATGCGTTTGTTCATCAATAGAAATTAACCTTATCATATCTGCACTTCCACTCATTAATGAACGAGAAGCAAGGTTAAAAAAGTAGTTAAATGAATTGACAAAATATACGCCTTCTAGTACATAATTAGCAATTAATGACCGATAGAAATTATCTACTGTGGGATTATTATTAAAGTCATCATATAACTTAACAATATCTTGATTACGTTTAAATAGAATGTCATCTTCTCGCCAGAAATCATAAATCTTTTGTTTATCTTCTTGACCAAGGATAGCCTCAATCATTACTGAATAACATTTCGTATGGTTTCTTTCTTGGAAAGCGTGGTGAGTAAGAGCAGTAACAATTTCAGGGGCAGAGATAAAAGAAGCAAGCCTAGGTATATTATTAGTTTGAATACTATCAAGGAAAACAAGAAAAGATAATTGACCAAAGAATGCTTTCTTTTCATTGTTGCTTAATTGACTATATTGAATTTTATCTTGGGTTAAATCAACGGGGTTAGCTATCCAAAAGTTAGCTTCCATTTGCTTATCTAAAGAGACCGCCCATTGATATTTAACATTATTCAAATTTAATAAATTAGTAGAGTTACCTCCTAATATTCTTCTATCATTTAAATCTTCAGAGCCTTTAGGATTAAATAATGATTTAGATTGTAAAACTGGCATATCTAATATTTAAAAATAATAAATCGTAACATTGTTAGGTAGTACTGAAATAATAGAAAGCACCTCTTCTTTTTTTAATCCTCCATACCCAATGCCTGGAAAATTAAGACTAATATTCTCTGTAGGGTTATTATTTATATACTCTAATAACCTATCTGTAGAATATTTAATTAAATTTAAAGTTGATTTTTCATTAGGTAATACTTTAGTTTGAAATAATCCTATCTTTTGTATTCCTAAATCAATAACCAACCAGCCATAGGTACCTCTATTTTTTTCAAGCCCTATTATTCTCTTACCTGCTAATAGTGAAAGTGTAGGATACTTATTTCTAGCTTCTAAAGCAATACCCGCTCCCATTACTAAATTGTTATTTATTACTAAGCTATTAGTAGTAATCCCTATAATATCAGCGGGCTTTTCCCAAATATCCTTTTTAATTAACTTCATCTACGTTTTTTAATAATTTTTTAATATAATCTAAAGAATCTAAAGTGCATTCATAATCACTAGAAGATTGAGCTATAACTAAATCAAAATTATAAGTAACCTCTAAAACTTCTATTATTTCTTGAGCAGTATATAACTCAGTAATAGGGTCTAAAAGATTTAGTAATTCTAGAAATCTATTATAAGGAACTCTCATATTTTATTACTTGTAATTCAGAAAGCTGCTCTAATATTCTAGTCTCTTTCTCTAATTCTTTATTAATAGAATTTATTCTTTTAAGAGTTTTTTTAATAGAAGAATTAATAGCCTCTTCTGGATTATTAAAACAAGCGTGTTTGGGTACCCAATGATAATCAGACACTTGATAATAATCATCTAATATCATAGACTCAGTGATTTCATATTCTAATAACTTAACTGCAAATTGGCCATTCTTAATTTGATAAACTTTAAAAGGTTTAATTTGTTCTATCATCTTTATTAAAAAGTAGATTATAAACTTCTTTATTTAATTCAGCTTCAATAAGGTTATTAGCATCGTAAATAGTATAAGCAACTACAAGTAAATCTCTAAAAGAATATTTATCTTGAAGAGGATATAAAATGGCGGTTAAATCTGTAAAATCTTGATATGGGAGCATATAAATAATTTATTAATATATTTTCTGTTATTAAAAAATAATAGGTAATATGTATATTACCTATTATTAAGCAACTAAATAATTATCCTAGTTTGCACAATAAGTACAATCGTCTGTATCTTTAACTAAGTTCTCATTCTTCTTAATACTTCTAACGTAGTAAACGGCTTTACATTCTTTTTGCCAAGCCATTATTAAAGTATCAAAAATAAATTTAGCATTTACTTGAGGATTGTTAAGGTCAAATAAGAGCTCCATACTAATACCAGTATCTATCCACGGTTGAATGCATTCAGATACTATTTCTACTATCCTTTGAGGGTCTACAGATTTAGCTTCTGGATAAAACCAAAATGCTTGTTTAATAAAAGGAGGGATAATTGGGTCGGCCCCTTTACTATGTTTATCTGTAAAAAATTTACTAAAGGTTGGTAGAAATGATGCTGTACATCCTTGTACTAATGATGAACTAGTATTAGGTGCAATCGCTGTCAGAGTGCCGTTTCTAATACCTGTGCTTTGTACTTGCTTTGATAATTCTTTCCAGCGAATAGGTTGAGAAGCATTTTGGGTAAACCAGTCTACAGGTTTGCCAATAAGCCAGCCTTTACTCCATAAACTTCCTTTAAAAGCTTTATAGGCTCCTCTTTCAACTGCTAAATCAGCACTAGCTTTAGTACAGTAATAACTTAAGTCTTCAAAAAGTTCTTTAATTTTTTGATGAGGATAAGCTGTACTAGTAGGACTAGCACTGTAGGAAAGTTCGCGTTTTGCTAGCCAATCAGCAAGGCCCATCATTCCTACTCCAATAAGCCTATATCTCTCGTTATGTGCTTTAGCTTCTAGAATAGGGGGCGCGGTTAAATCTATAGCATTGTCTAAAATACGTACAGCAAGGCTACAAATATATTCATGCTCATCTTCATTTACATTTGCTAGATTAATGCTATCAAGATTGCAAATGTGTGAAAGTAAGTCAGGGACTACGTTTCCGGTCGATTCAACGCAGTTGCCAGTAAGAATACCATTAAACATGCCCATATGACGAATAGGCTCATTAAAGCAGAAGGTATCACTAATACGATTAGTATGTTCAATAAAAGTGACATTAATAAATTGCTCTGCATTTCTTTGAGGTTTTCTTACCTTCCATTGAAGTCTATTAGTTTTAAATCCTAATTCACTAAGTTTATATAAACCACTAGAGCTGACTAATAATCTATAAGTTCTTTTACAAAAATAATTTTTTGAACCTCCTTTACCATCTGGCAGTTTTCTGTAACCTTCTGGATGCAAATCTACTACTTTACTTTCTACTCCTAATGTTTGTAGCATTAAACGAATTTCTAATAAAAACTTCTTATTAGTAGAACTAATTTGCAAAGATTCGTTACTGCCATTACGAGCAATTGTTCCATTAGTATCACACAATCCTGCAAACCAATCTAAACGTGACTGAATATAATATTCTGCATTAGGAACTACAAAACGAGACTTAATATCTTTAGGAAGTTTTACTACTATTCGGTCTGAATTTAGATCATTATAAATAGCTAATTCTTCTCTTTTTAAAGTTATAGAGCCATTAGACCATGTTTTATTTCTTACTTGTATATAAGGTAGTAGTTCTTTCTTAATACCGTATAAATCTATTTCCGGTAAATTATGCGCTTTATCAAAGCTGCCATCACCACAATAAGCTCCATGAGTATAAGCATACTGAAACTCTTTAGTTCCTTCAATAACAGGCAAATCAAACTTGATTAATTTATCTCCTATTTTTAAATCTTTAGCTTCTACTTTTATAGGATTACCCTGATAGCTATTTTGAAGCCAAAATTTATGATAGTAAGTAGTTTCTAAACTTTCGCCGTTAGATAAGTTTATTTTTAATAATTCTTGATTTTCTCCTGTTTTAATTACTTTAGTTTCTGACCACTGTTCTCCATTCCAAACTTCAATAATTTGATTTTCTAAAGTATGTATTTCAAAATATCCTTTATCTGTTAATATCTTTGTTTCAGGAGCAACGCAAAGGTTTAGAGATGGTATATATCCATCATGCTGATTAGGATTATACTTATTTAAGGTATCTTTGAAAGTTAAATAAGGTGTGCCTCTTTCAAGAAGCACTTTCATTATTTGTTTAAAGATATCTTTAGCGTTTACTTTTTTAAATAATTTAAGTCTACCTTCTTTAACGGCTTCTATTACTAAAGCGTAAGCTTTATTAAATTCCTCTCCCCACAATTTAGGTAATTGAAGTCCTAATACCTTTTTAACTTCATAAGGGTCTACTAAGTACCATTCTTTATTATGAATAACTGCTTGCATGTAGATATCATGCATAATAACTTGTAAAAACACGTCATAAGCTTTAGCCCTCATATCTCCATGCTCGGTTTGTAGTTCTAAAAACTCAGGAATATCTAAGTGCCAGATTGGGAGGGCTGTTGTGACGGCCCCTGAGCGCTTTCCAAGTTGGTCTATGTAGGTAGCAGTATCATTAATAACCTTAACTAAAGGTACAACTCCTTTAGAGGTATTAGGTTTATCTTGAATAGTACTACCCGCAGCTCTAATATGTGACAAGTCTATTCCGACTCCGCCCCCCTGCTTACTAATGAGGGCTACATCTTTTACGGCATCAAAAATAGATTCAATATTATCGTTGATAGATAAAATAAAACATGAGCTGAGGTTTCCTTTAGGTTTTCTTAAATTAGCTAATAAAGGAGTAGCTAAACTAATCTTTCTTTGACTTACTACTTCATAAAAATGTTTAGCATATTTAAGGCGCTCTGATTTTTTCTCAACACTTGCAAGTAATAAAGCACAAGTTAAGAAAGCTTCTTGGGGCAATTCTCCTTCAATTAGATATTTATTAGAAAGGGCACGGGCTCCAGCAATATCGTAATCTAAATCTAATTTACTGAAAATCCATTCGCCAGCAGTTCCTAACTCATCTAAAGAATAATTCTCAAGAATAGTTTTATCATAAAGTCCTTTACTAGTCATATCTTGAACTAATAATGGATAAGTTGAATAGTAAAAAGCTCCTTCAGAGTTATATTCATCGTAATAATATCCCCGTTTTTTACTAGTCTCTTTCCAAATATTCATCATATGTAGACGACCTGCTACATATTTCCAATCAGAGCTTTTAAAATCAAGGGGATTAATAAGACTTACAGCGGTATTAATTAGATTATTTTGAATATCTAAAGTATTAATCCCTTCTGTAAATACTCCTGTAACTTTAGCCTCTAATTCAAGCGGACTTATATCTAATCCTTCACAAGCCCAAGAAATAACCTGTTTGATTTTTTCGACATTAAATCCCTCTGAGCTACCGTCTCTTTTAGTAACTGTATTAATCATTTTCTATTTATTTTAAATAAAAGATAGTTTTAATATTATTAGAACAATTAAATAAAAAAGTTTAGGCTATTATCTATAAGTCTTCTTCATAAAGTTTTTTATTAAACATTTTTTTAGTAGCAGGTACTTCATCAATTATTAAATCTTCAAAGTTAGCGGTTATAAATACCGTTGCTCCACTACATTTAGCATCTTTAATACTTTGAATTAAAGTAGCGTCTTTAAGAAAGGTTAATTTCTTACATCTTATTTTACCTAGATAAGTCTTAATTACTATACCTGGCTCTTCTATAAAATTAGGATTGGAGGCCGCTAACTTTTTATTTTTATTAATTACTTCTCTTACTATATATATTTCTGCTTTCATATATATATCAAAAATCTACGCTTGTACTATAGTTACCTAGGACAACAAACTCTTCTAATTCTTCATCTCCTTCATCTCTATATTTTGCTTTAGGTAGCTTATAAGTTTGATGATAATCTGAATATTTTAAATCTTTTACTTCTACAACCTCCAACTGTTCGGAAATCATAGAATTCCAATAATCTCCAGATTCAAAAAGAATAACTACTTCTTTATCTTGAGGTAGTTGTTGTAATTTTTCAATTAATTCATTTACTTTCATAGTGATAACATTCTCCTTTTTCATTAATCCAATTACTTTTGAAATCATAATACACTTTGAGTTGGCGTGTTTCCCAATCAAATTGCATTACAACTAGAATAATAGCAGGGTCTATATCTAAATCTTTAAAGACATCATCATAAACTTTAGTGCTTCTTGTTTTAAGCTCTTTTAAAATTTCTTCTGTAAAGGGGTCTGAAGGATTATAATACCCTAATTGCAAATTAGTGTTTACATGTTGGATAATTAAATTACCCCCTTTATAAACCTCAGCATATTTAACTCCTAAAGGCTCTAAATATCTATACAAAGCTGTAGTAAATTTCTTATAAACCTCGGCTACTTTATCTAAACTATCTTCGTTCATATTATTCTCCTAAGTTAATAATATTAATACCTCTACCAATATTAGAGGTATTAATAATTAAACATTACATCAAACCAATTTTAGATTCTTTAGGGGGCTCTTTATCTCTAAATTTATTAGCTCTTTTAGTATTAAGAGCCGCCCATTTATTAAGTCTTTCTACTTTATCTTTTTCTCTTTTAGATAAAGGCTTAGTATTTCTAATAGCTAATTCTATATCTAAAACGTCTAAAGTAGGATAAGTATCTTTTTCTAAAGCACTAATAGCAGCTTCTTGAATACAAGCAGCAATCTCAGCTCCAGTAAATCCTTCTGCATTCTTAGCTAACTCAATTACCTTATCTACTTTAAAAGTATATTTATATTTAGATAGGTGAGCTTTAAAAATACTTAACCTTTCATCTAAACTTGGAAAGTCTACAAAGAAGGTTTCATCGAATCTACGAAATAGTTCAATAGGTAATTTATCAACTGAATTAGCAGTTGCTATTACAAATACAGGAGCCGTCTTTTCTTGCATCCAGGTAAGCAAACTACCAAAGATTCTTTGACTTACTCCGCTATCAGTACTTTCTCCTGTCAAACCAGATAACGCTTTTTCGAGCTCATCAATATATAACACGGTAGGAGCTACTGCTTCAGCAGTCTTAAGTAAGTTTCTTAAATTCTTTTCACTTTCACCAAGTAAACTACCATAAATAGCCCCCATATCTACCTTCATTACTGGAATATTCCATAATTTGCCAATAGATTTAGCAGTTAATGATTTACCTGTACCTGAGTGACCAACTAATAATAACCCTTTTAGTTTAGGAATATTATCATCTTCTAATTGAAGATTAAATAATTTAGTACGTTTATTAATCCAATCTTTTAGATTCTCAAGGCCGCCTACTTCTACATCAGGAGGAGGACTAAATTCTACATTTAATTTAAGAAGCTTTTGGATTTTAATATTATTAATAACATTTATCGCTTCTTTATTTAAAGTTTTATTAGGTACCGTTGTATATCTTAACCCATCTCTGATTTCTTCTATAGTTAAACCTTGACAAGCTCTTACTAAATTTAAATCTTTTGTTAGTTCAGAATCTACTTCATAATCTTCTACACTGTTTAAGTCCTTTACTACCTCTTCTATAGTCTGTTTGATATCTTTAACTTCCGGCAAATTATGATGTAATTCTTGAACTATACCGTTTAGTTCAGTACTATATTTAATATCTTGACCGAGAAGAACAATACGTTTATAGCTACGCTTAAGGCTATTATTTAAGTTTTTAAGTTTACGGACAATAGCTAAGTCAAATCTATTAGGGTCAGTACCTAGATAGTAATGAATGTCACAAAAGATAATAATAGCAACCCCATTTATGCCAGATTCGGCATAATCTAAAGCATCAATAATAGGGTCGCCATCACTTCTGTAGTCTATTCTATTTCTAATAACGCCGCTGTTATTTTTTCCAATAGTTAGCTTAGAAAATTGCTGGTCTAAATCCCATAAAAATACTTGAGCATTAAGAGGAGCAGCTACTTCAAATATTAACTTCTCAATAATATTAATTTCTTCTACAGCAGGACTATCAACACTAACAATAGGAATAGCCGCTTTAAAATAATTAAGAATCTTAGATGTATCTAACATAATTTATTAACTCCTCAGCCTATTCTGATTTTTAACTTTAGTTTCTACTTGTCTAAACTCAGGTTTAAATTTACGCTCTTCAACTTCACCTAAAAGTTCTTCAAGTTGAGTAGTAGCATCAAGACAACTTTTACCTTCAGCACCATTGACTTCTACTTCAACATTTCCTTCTTGGTCAATAATTACGTTAATCTCTTTCATTTTTTATCTCCTCGTTTTAATCTGCGTTTTTGGAGTTAATTTCATTTGCACTCTACCATCTTGTAGTCTTTCTTCTCTAATAGACATATTTTTACTATTAGCAAACTTAAGCACAACTTGTTTAGAATACTCCTGCTGTAAATTATTTAGGAATTCTTTATTTAATGCCCAGCTATCAAATTCACTAATAATAGCTTCATAAGTTCCATCTTCTTTAAGAAGGAACCCAACATCATTACTAGCACTTCCTACATACTGTCTTCTAATTACTATATTGGCTACTTGCTCTCTCTTATCTCCCTTATATCCATATAAATGTACGGGCTCTTTATTATCCTCTATTACCCAGTTGGTCTTTAATGCCTCAAGCGCTTTGATAAGACTCTCTTTGTCTTTAATTTTTGTGGTAACCGATACGAAGTGGCTCAATTTTTTATCTCCTTGTTAATTTAATCTACATAATTAGGTATTTATACTTAAATCTATATGCAGTAAAGGTTGTATTTACTTTGTCTAAGCAGGAAAATACAACCCTAATTATATACATTAGATTCTCAAGACATAATCCAAGCGGCTAAAGATTTATGACCTTCTTTGTCATAAGTAATAATGCTATCAAGCTCAGAATGCAGGGATTGCTTAAGTTCTTTAAGTTTATTAGAAGCAGTATTAAAATCTTCAGATTGAGTATTAAGTGCTAAAGACTTAAACTGCCCTAAGATATCAGATAAATTAGTATCAAAATTTACAAGAGTCATAAGGCGTTCAATAGTATTATCTAGCATATCTTTACGTTTATTAGTAATCTTATCGTTTTTAATAGCATCTTCTATTTTTACAATGGAGTCGCTAATAAGTTCGTAAAACTCTTCCTTGGCCGCCTCTAAAGCTTCATTTAACTTTTGGTTAATAGTACCATAATATTGATTTTGAAGTTCTTTAATAAGAGTAGCTTCTTCATATTTATGCTCGGATGATGCTAGTTCAGAATCTAGAAGAGATTGTTTTTTAAGAGAAGGAACTACAAGAGGGCCTTCTAACATAACTCCAAATCTTTCTTTAATATATTCCTTAGTAGGGAAGTAAGATTTATAAAGAGCAATAGTATTATCTAAACCTTTATCAACACCAGCACTAATTAATACATCTTTAATATTAAGTAAGAAGGCGTATAATTCCGTATCATAAGAAGCTAAAATTTCAGTTCTATATTCTTCACAAGTTTGTTGAAGAGATTTATATTCAGCATAAAAATCTTTAACAGAACTTTCTTTTACGAACCACATAGGTTCTGCATGAATCATAAAGCGGCGTTGGATTTGAGCTCTAAAAGTTCTTAATTTAGTACCACAATCTTGTAAGGTTTTAAATACCTTAAGGCAAGGAGGACTAGCATTACTCTTTTTAAGACGGTCAATTACTTGAGGTCTTAGTCCTAAATGCTCCCATTTAATTTGCCTTTGAGATACTCCTACATAAATATGGATATTAATTAAATAAATATCTTCTTCTCTTAAAAAATCAATTGCTTGATTTCTAACTTGATGGATTTTTAATTCTTCTGAAATCATATTACTCCCTAATTAAATAACTAAATTTATTAAATAAATTAAATAAAACCTTTTAGCTCACTAATTAATAGGTTTTAATCTATAAAATCTACCTGTATAATCAATAAACTCAGGCTCTTCATGGATTTAACTAATCACTTAGCAGATGCTGAACTTAGATTAAATACTTATTTAGAAACTAATCAGCAAATTCCTTCTTCTCTAATTAATTATTATGAGAACTTATTAACTATTAATAAAATAGTTAATACTAGTAATGGAGGTCTTCCTACTGGTGGTGAGGGGCCTGCTTTTGGTATATCTGCCGCTCCTATTAAATATAAGCCTTTTGGTTCTCAAATAGCTACTACTGGTTGGCGAGTTTTTGCCATAGCTCCTGATGGTAGTATTAATAGTCAAGTACAAACTATTAACGGTACTTTTGTAAATGATGCCGAAATAATAGAAGTATATCCTCAATCAACTCCTATTACTGCTATTCCTGTAACTCATAGGAAATTAGATAATTCTTTACAAGATGCTATTTTATTCTATAGATATATAGATAATGCATTAACTCAACAAGTATATGCTTTAGATGGCACTCTAATTAACTCTCCTAATTTAATTAATTCTTCTACTTTAGAATCTCAAAGACTTTCTTTATTAGAAGATATAAAAACTAATTTAGATAACTTAAATTTTAGTTTATCTAATTCTAAAGAATATAAAGGATGTACTAGTTTAGTAGTATCTGAAAATTTTAATAGCTTAACTACTATTAGTAATTTAATTCCCGCAGATACGGATAATGCGCGTTTATCAGTAGAAGCACCTAAGTTATTAAGAGACCTTACATTTGAAAAGAATAAATATAGAAAGTATCTCTATGATTTAGTTAGGTATGATTTTAAATTCCTTAATGGTTCTACAGACTTTGGCAGGACTTTAGGAGACACTATAGAACTTGATATACCAACGCTACAACAATTACAAGACTTTAGATGTTTTACTGTTTTGAATTCTAGTGAAATTATAGCTGAGAACAATACAGACCCTAGATTTCAAGGAGTTACTACTTTAAATGTAATTCTACATATTGATTTTTATAAAGGTAGTTGACGCTCTCCGCCGTAAACGATTGGAGATTCCTAATTCATAGGCACTTAGCTAATTTAGTATTGCTACTAAATCCTACCAGTACGCCTCATTAGGCAATTTCTAATACTGTCAGCCCGACAGCCTCTACACCACGATTTCTAATTACTTGAGCAGCAGCTACGTCTCTATGTGTTGTATATCCACATTTAGGACAATTATGAACTCTAATATCTAGAGTTTTCTTTCCTGTATGTGTTCCACAATTAGGGCATATTTGAGAAGTATAATTCTTATCTACTTTGGCAAAGAATGTATCAGTCTTCCAAGCTACGTAGCTAAGAATATTAAAGAACTGACCGAAACCAGCATCTAAAGTATGTTTACAAAACATTCCTTTTGCCCAGGTTCTAAAGTCAATATCTTCTACAAAGATTGCTCCTACGCCTTTACAAAGATGGTGTGCTGTTTTAAAATGAAAATCTTTTCTGGTGTCTGAAATTTTTTGATGTAATCTAGCTATTTTATTATTTAATTTTTTCCTTTTATTAGAACCTAGTTTTTTAAATTTCAGTCTTCTTTGTAGCAATTTCAGCTTACGGTGAAATGAATTAAAAAATTTAGGTCTGGCAATTAACTCTCCATCAGAAGTAGCTAAGAAACTTTCAAGTCCTATATCAATCCCTACTGGATGACCGTGAAATGACGGGTTAGGTACGTTAACGTCTAACTGTAAAGACAATTGAACAAAGTAACCCGACGCTTTCCTAATTACTCTAGCTTGTTTAACTACAAAGTTATCGGGAATAGGTCTAGATATTTTAAGTTTAATTAGACCTAACTTTGGTAGTTTTAAATAATTATCTTGCACAGCATCCAAAGCTAACTTAGGAAAGACAAATGACCGCATTCTAGCTGTATTTTTAAATCTAGGAAATCCAAAATTTCTAGCTTTCATGTTGTCCCAAGCTCTTTCTAAGTTTCTTAAAACTTGTTGTAAAACTTGCGAATGAGCAGCTTTTAATTCTGGGTCCGTCTTTTTAGCTTCTGTTAATCTTTTAGCCTGTATGTGGTAATTAGGAAATGGGCTATCAACTGGAATAATATATTCAGAAGTAATAGAGCAGCTATTAACCGGAGATTTACGAGAATTAATCCAATCTTTACGTTCTTTAAGTGCGTAGTTCCAGACTTTACGACAAGTATTTAATTGTTGCTCAATCTCTACTACTTGTTGAGGTGTAGGCTTAAATTTATACTCGTAAGTTAAGGTTAACATTTGCCTTATCGACCTTTAATATACTTAACATATTAAACATTTTACATATAAAAGTCAAGTATGTAAAACATTCAGAACGACAGGGTTTTACCTAATCCTTTAATAAGTTTTAAAATGGCCGCTAATAAAAATTGGGTCTCTATTCCTATTCCTAATGTAGATGAACTACCTTCTGAACTTATTACTATTACTGAGTTAGAAGATATACTTGATACTGAATTAGCTACTAAGGCTGACTCTATTCATAATCATACTATTCAAAATGTTACTAATCTACAATCTTCTTTAGATTCTAAAGCCCCCCTTTCTCATTTACATACCTCTTCACAAATCTCAGACCTTCAACCTCTTCTTGCTACTAAGTCTGATATAACTCACAATCATATAATACAAGATGTAACTGGATTAGAAAATCAGTTAGATAGTATTAGAGATGATATTACTTCAATTAACACTTCAGAGAATTATAGAGATAAGTTAGAAGATTTAGTTGGGAGTGATAGGCTAGATTCTTCTGCTATTAAAAACTTACCAGTAGTTATTACTAATACAGATGATTTAACTGAGGGTAATAATAATTTATTCTTTCTTAATCAAAGAGCTATAGATGCAGTACAACCTTCTTTAGATAATAAAGCAGATATTGTACATAACCACCAAATCAGCGATGTACAAGACTTACAAGTTAATTTAAATAATAAAGCACCTCTTAATCACAATCATGACATTGCTAATGTAAATAATTTACAGACTGCCTTAGATAATAAAGTAGATATTGATAGTAAAGATTCTCCTATTTGGAATGCTAATAAATTAGTAAATATTAGTATAGATGCAACTAATATAGGAAATGGTAAAGTTCTCAAGTACGATTTAGTTACTAACTCTTTAGTCTATGCAGAAGATAATGTAGGCTCTGATAATTATATAGATAGTACAGATGATTTAACTGAAGGTACTAGTAATCTATACTATACAAATGACAGAGTTAATACTTTAATTGATTCTATTAAAGGCATTAGTAACGGCCTTTCTTTTTTAGATAGTAATGGCAAAATTACTGATGTCCAAATTCCTTCTAATATTGTACGCTCTTCTGAACTCTACTCTCAATTATCTACTAAAGCAGATAGTGTACATGCACATAATATAAATGAAGTAAATAATTTACAGAGTTCGTTAGATAATAAAGCGGCGCTTAATCATACTCATAATCTAAATGATATAGAAGATTTAGATAGTACAGATGATTTAGTAGAAGGAGTTAATAATTTATACTATACGGATACTAGAGTTGATAATAGAGTCAACAGTATTATTAACTCTCTTAAGAATCAACCAGAAGGATTAGTAAGTACTGATAGTAATAATAAAATAAACGCTTCACAAATCCCTGATGTATTTACTACAGATACTGAATTAACTAGCGGGCTTGCTACTAAAGCTGATTTAACTCACACTCATATAGCTTCTGATATAACTAATTTAACTACAGATGTAGTACCTGAAGGAGTTAATAATAAATACTTTCCATCTAACTATAAAACTAAATTAGATGGAATAGAAGAAGGAGCTACAGCAGACCAATCTATAGAAGAAATAAGAGATGGTTTTGAAGCTCTTACTGGAAATGATAGATTAGACGCTTCTGCTATTAAGAATTTAAATATACCTGATACTACTGATGAAATAGTAGAAGGTACTACTAACTTATACTTTACTAATACTAGAGTAGATAATAGAATAGATTTCTTTAAAGGAGAGCCTGAAGGTTTAGCTAGTTTAAATAGTTTAGGTGTTTTAGAGTCTAATCAATTGCCTAATGAAGTTGTAACTGATAGTGAATTAAATACAGCCCTTTTAAATAAAGCAGATACTCTACATAATCATAATATTAATCAGGTTACAGGATTAACAGATGAATTAAATAATCGAGCCCTTCTTTCCCATATTCATTCAATTTCTAATGTTACAAATCTACAAACTGAATTAGATAATAAAGCTGAGGTTAATCATACTCATAGTTCATCTCAAATAAATGATTTAAATACCGATAATGTTCCTGAAGGAGTTTCTAATCTTTACTATTCTCAAATAGATAAAGATAAATTAGCTACTATTGAGTCGGGTGCTACAGCAGACCAAACACCTATTGAAATAAGAGACTCACTTCAATCTCTTACAGGTACTAATAGATTAGATGCTTCTGCTATTAAAAATCTACCTCAAGCGGGTTCTAATTTAGTTAATACAGATGATTTAAATGAAGGTTTAGTTAACTTTTATTACACAGAATCTAGAGTATTAAATGTAATTGAAACTAATAAAGGAATAGTCAACGGCATTGCTCCTTTAGATACTAATACTTTAATTCCTGAAGGTTATATTCCTAACCTTTCTATTAGTAAAATTATTAATCTTTCTAGCTCTTTAGCTACTAAAGCAAGTATTAATCATACTCATGTAGTAGCAGATATTACAGATATAGGTACAGCAGCTACTAGAAATGTACCTGTTACTGGAGATGCTACTACTACTGAAGTTGTCTTAGGTAATGATAGTAGATTAATTAATAGTAGAACTCCTATAGGCAGTGCAGGAGGAGATTTAGTTGGAAGTTATCCTAATCCTCAATTAGTAGAGGTAGTAGGAGTAGTTGGAGAATATAAAGCGCCGTTAATTGAAGTAGATAATAAAGGGCGTATTATTTCTGCTACTGAAGTAATTAATGTCGCTAATGGTGTAGCAGGTCTAGATAGTAATAATAAATTAGATATTTCTGTAATACCGGATAACGTTGCTTTATTAACAGATTTAGATACTAAAGCGGATTTAGTACACACTCACTCAATAACTCAAGTTACTAATTTACAAAGCGAACTAGATTCTAAAGCCCCTCTTTCTCACTCTCATCCTATTTCTAATATTACTAACCTTCAAAATGAATTAGATTCTAAAGCTAATGTAGTACACAATCATACAATAAGTAATGTAACTGGTTTACAAATAGCATTAGATAATAAGACTGATGTAGGGCATAGTCATGAGATAGAAGATGTAAATAATTTAGAGATTGAGTTAGATAGTAAAGCTGCAATAGTTCATACTCATATTGCTTCTCAAATAACAGATTTACAACCTTTATTAGATGCAAAAGTTAATAGTAGTTTAATTGGGGCCACTAATGGAATTGTTCCATTAAATGCAACTACTAAAATTGATTTAATTTATTTACCTTCAGACCTTGCTACTGATACTGAATTAACAACTAAATCCGATATTGGTCATACTCACGTAGCTGCTAATATTACAGATTTAGGAACTGCTGCTATTTATAATGTTCCAGTAAATGAAGATGCAGGTGGTACAGAAGTAGTACTAGGTTCTGATACTAGATTAAGTAACTCAAGAACTCCTACAGGTAGTGCAGGTGGGGACTTAGTTGGAACTTATCCTAATCCAAGTTTAATTAATACTGCTGTAGCTGCTGGTGAGTATGATGCTCCTAGAATAACAATAGATACTAAAGGAAGAATAACTAGTGCCGTTAATATAAAAGGCGTTGTTAATGGTATTGCTTCTTTAGATTTAAGCGGTTTAGTTCCTTTAAGTCAAATACCTACTATTCCTAATACAAATGTATCTGGATTAGGGACGGCCTCTACTAGAAACGTAGCGGCTACAGGTGATGCTGTTAGTACAGAAGTAGTATTAGGAAATGATACAAGATTAACTAATTCAAGAACTCCTAGTGGTAGTGCTGGAGGAGTTCTAACAGGTAGTTATCCTAATCCAAGCATTAATACATCTCAAGTAGACCATAATTTATTGCTTAATTATTCAGCTAATAGACATATAGACCACTCTACAATTTCTATTACTGCTGGTAATGGTTTAAGCGGGGGAGGAGATTTAACAGCAACAAGAACTATAACCCTCGGCACCCCCTCAACATTAACTGCGGCTTCAAATAATTCTGTAACAGGTACTACTCATAGTCATCAAATAACCGGATTTGTTCCTTCAACAATAGCAATAAATACAACAACAGGTTTAACTGGAGGAGGAGATTTATCGGCCAACCGTACTTTATCTTTAGCTAATACATCAGTTGTAGCTGCTAGTTATACTCTTGCTAACTTTACAGTTGATGCACAAGGCAGACTTACTGCTGCTTCAAGTACGTCTATTATTCCTATAGCTAATGGAGGGACAGGTAGTTCTACTCAGAACTTTGTAGATTTAACAACTACACAGCCTATAACTGGCTTTAAAACTTTCACAGGAGGATTAGCAGGAAGAGAAAGTACGGGAGCAATTAATGTTAACAGTGCTGGCAATTATTCTTTAGAAGTAAGAAATACAACTGGCGCTGCTAACGCTGCTTATATGACCTTTCACCGTCAAGGTACTTATGCAACTAGGTTTGGGATAGATACAGATAATGAATTAAAATTTGGCGGTTGGACTGAAGGTAACGTTGCTTATAGATTGTGGACTGAGAAAAATCTTAATCCTGTTGATATTGAAAATAGTCAAACTATTACAGGAGCTAAAACGTTTAATAGTTTTTCTGTTAGTTCTACTGGAACATCAGCTTTTAATAATGGTAATTTAATTCTTCAAAATACTACTAGTAATTGGGTTAGTTGGCTTAATGTAGGTACTGCGGCTCCATCTTTTACTACTCGTAGTGTTGGTACTAAATTGTTATTGAACTCAGCTTTAACAGGTAGTCTAACTGATTACGCTATTGGTATTGAATTAAATCATTTATGGAATTCTATTCCTACTAACACCGCTGCATTTGGTTTTAAATGGTACGGAGGTACTACTCAAATTGCTAAGTTAGATGGAACTGGCAATTTAGAAATAGCTAATAGCTTAACTGCTGATGGAGTCAAATTAAATAATACTACTCTATCTAGTGATGTTGAAGTTCTTGATTATTATAGAGAAGATGTTTGGACTCCTACTTTAACTGGTTCTACTACAGCAGGTAGTTTTACTTATGGTTTTAGAGTTGCTTCTTATACCAGAGTTGGAAGACAAGTAACAGTTACTTGTTCAATTCAAGTTAATGGAGTTACTACAGCTCCAACAGGAAATATTCAAATAACAGGATTACCTTTTACTCCAGTAAATACTACTAATCAATTTTTTATTGGTAGTTGTAGAGCCACCCTAGGTTCTCAAGCTATGACAGATGTAGTTGCGTATATTTCTCCTAATTCCACTACAGTACATTTAGCTAATAATGTCGGTCTTATTCCTTTTAATGGATTAAGTACCACTAACTTTATTCAATTTACCGTTACTTATTTTGTTTAATTATTTTTTAATATGCCTAAATATCTAGCTTATGATTTTAGAACAGGTTTTATAACAGGTAAATTCGATAGTGAAGTTACTTCTAATATTCCTTTTCCTAATGTGGAAGTTACTGAACAACAATATTTAAACTATACAAATAATATAGGTACTTATTCAGTTATTAATGAAACTTTAGTAGAGAATTCTACTGGTAATAATAGTAATGTAAATATTTCTCTTAGTTCTACTACTCACGCTCTTTATAGAAATCTAACTGATACTCAAACAAGTGTTACCACTAAAACTCCTTTATTAATAGACGGATTAGCTCCTAATAATTTTAATACTATGGGGTTTAATATTTATGATGCCGCTACTTCAACTATTAAACCTATAGGTATAAATCAATCTTTTTTAGTAAGAATAAATTTCTTTGTAACTCCTACTGTAGCAGGTACTGTATTTAAGCTTACTTTTGATGTTGCAGGAGGAGTCAATATAGGAGGAACTGTTTTAATAAATAAGGAATTTGAGTTTAATTGTTTACGTACTAAGCAAATTATTGAAACCTATCCTTTATATGTAGGACAAGGATTTTTAAATACGGGGGCGATTATTAATGTTGAAGCAGACCGTCCTGTAGCTATTACTAAGGCAGGTTTGTATATTATTAGGTTAGTTTGATGAGTTTATATATAGCTAAAAGAGTTTATTACAACTGGAATAATAAGAAATTACCTGCTATTATCTCTAAAATTTGGGATACTAATGATGATTATAGTGGTCTTTCTCTACACCTATTTAATAGCGGTATAGATGAAATACCTTTTCAGTTTATTGAAGCTGTACCTTATGGTCTAAATACTCAAGGTTGTTGGGAATATAACCCCTATGTTATTGATGAAGTACTTAACTCAACTCAACACGGTCAATTAAATGGAGGAGATTTACATACTTTAGCTACTCAAACAACAGCGGGCTTTCTTTCTCCTACTGATAAAACTAAATTAGATAATCTTTCTACTTCTAGTACCAATTCTTATACAACTATTACTGATGGAGTTGCTTCAGCTTCTCCTAATAATTCTACAGATACTTTTACTTTTCGTTCTGCTAATAATAAACTTTCTTTAACTCTTTCTTCTAATGATGCTACCTATGGGGATAATTTACTCCTTTCATTACAAGAAATAAATATAAATCATAATAATTTATTAAATCATATTAGTAATGAACATATAAACCACTCTACTATAGAAATTTTAGGAGGAGTAGGATTAATAGGGGGAGGAAATTTAACAGATTCTAGAACATTATCATTAGGAACACCCTCCTCTATTACAACGACTAGTATTAACACTACTAGTGGAACTACTCATACTCATGAGATAACTGGTTTTACTCCTACTACTAGAACTATTAGTACTAGTACAGGACTTACTGGTGGAGGAGATTTAAGTGCTAATCGTACATTGGCTTTAGTTAATACTGCTGTTACTCCTGGTACTTATACTTATCCAACTATTACAGTAGATGCTCAAGGTAGATTAACTTCTGCAAGTAATACTACTATTACTAGCGGCAGATTTATTGCTAGATGGGATGTTGCTAACGGGCCTGCTCAAGAAGCTTCTTTTGGTTCTGGATTATCACTTAGTTCTACTACAGGCGTATTAACTGTAAACTCTGCTCAAGTAGACCATAATGCTTTATCTAACTATGTAGCTAATCGGCATATAGACCACAGTGCAGTATCTATATCTGCAGGTGTTGGTCTTAGCGGAGGAGGAGATTTAACTACTACTCGTACATTATCTCTTGGTGTTCCTTCTTCTATTACAACTACTAGCACTAACTCTGTTTCTGGTGTAACTCATACACACGCTATTACTGGTTTTGTACCCGATATTAGGACTATTAGTCCTGGTACTGGATTATCCGGTGGCGGTGATTTAACTGCTAATCGTACTCTCTCTCTTGCTAATACAACCGTAACGGCTGGAAATTACACTTTAGCCAATTTTACCGTTGATGCTCAAGGTAGATTAACAGCCGCTAGTAGTACAAGTGTAGTACCTATTGTAAATGGAGGAACGGGGAGTGCTACTCGTAACTTTGTAGACTTTACTAGCAGTGATTCTATTAGTGGAACTAAGAGTTTTAGTACTATAAATGCTAGTTCTGTAAATATAACAGGAGGAGGACTAAGTGTATCGGGAGTAGCTAATGCTACTTTTACTAATGGGTCTATAAACTTAAATAATACTACTAGCAATTTAATCTCTTATAGTGCTAATGGTTTAGGAAATCCCACCTTAACTACTAGGTCGATAGGCACTAAATTAACTCTTTATCCTTCTTTATCTGCTAGTTTTGCTGATTATGCAATTGGAATAGGTACTAATAATAGTTTATGGTTTTCCATTCCAACTAATACAGGCACTTTTGATTTTCAATGGTATGGAGGAACAAATTTAATTGCTAATTTAGGTGGCAATGGGACATTAGATTTAGTAGGAGGTCTAACTTTAGGACAGCCTTTAACTCCTACTTATGGGGGTTTAGGTAGTGCTGTAACTCCTTCTATTGGTTCTATTCTTGTTGGAGATGGTTCTAAATATAATTCTGGAACTATTACTAATACAGACGGCCAATTGACTATAAATAGTAGTGCTTCTGGAGTCATTATTAATACAGGTCCTAAAGCTCTTGGTCAGGTTTTATTAGCAACTAGTATTACAACTAACCTTACAACTTATGGTGTAATGAGTGGATTGACTTATACAGTTAATCCTTCTTTTGTTACTAGTTTTAGAGTTCAAGGTAATGTTTTAGTTTCTACAGGAACTGCTACTAGAAACATACAAATAGCTATTTTTGTTAATGGTACAGAAGATACTAATACAACTACTACAGTTAGAATTGGAGCGACTAACGTAGATATACCTATTGTAATTGAGAGGATATATCAATCAGTTAATACTTCTACTACTTATGATATTAGATGGAGAGTTAGGGGCTCTGCTTCTACTTTTACTTCAACTCGCCGTACTTTTATTGTTCAAGAATTGTAAAATATTTAATTAAAATTATTAAAAGTAACAAATAACAAAGGTAATTATGGCAATACTTAGCGCACATTTACTCAATGGAAAGATCGTCGGAATTGAAACTCCTACTTATTCCCTTATAGAACATCCTTTTAAAATAGAATTAAATACCCCTTCACCAGGATACGTTGATGTATCTAGTGTTAGTAATTGGTGGGATTATGGTTTTACTTTAAATAGAGATTTTATTTATGTTCGTACTCAAATATCAAACCTCATTAAAAAGAAAGGAATTGATTCTTGTATTTCTACTGTTACTAGTCCTCCAAGTAATCCAGAATTAAATAAACATTATTATATAAACCCTAATGGTGCTACTGGAGAATGGACTACTTATGGAGGATTTATAGCAACGTGGACAGGAGAAGAATGGAAAATAGAAGAGCCTACCTTTGTTGGTTATCCTTTGCTAAATGAAAAAGAAAAGCTAATTGCAGCTAATTTAAAGATAGGTTCTCAACTAGACCATTTTAGAGATTTTGGAGTTCCAGATATAGTTTCGTATGGGATAGACTACCACCGTAAATCTATACAAGCTAGAGCAGAAAGGCTTTTGAGGACTTCTGTAGAAGTTTATAATATATTACCCATTAATACTGCTGAAATATTAACTAGTTTAACTATGTCTCCTATAGGAGATGTATATACTAGATATGAAAGATTTGGAGTAAAAGGGACTTATGAGGATTACAATACCTTTTTTAATCCTACTCCTACTCCTGGCATAGCTGATTATATTATGGCTAGAGCTCCTTGGGATGGCTCTATGATTGTTCAAGGATTCCCTAAAGGCATTAAGCTACAAAATTGGCAACCTATAGGCTATGAAAATCTTACAGATTTCTGCAATCATCTTTATAACATTTTAGTTATTGGTGATTTTGATTTAAATTAAATCTAAAAAATCATATTAATATATTTATTACCTAATTCAATCTTCAATTGCTCATGTAATCTTTTAAGATTATGATAAGGTACAGTTGGATATAAATGATGGGCCGTGTGATATCTAAGTCCTAAAGGTTGTAATATAAATGCAAGGATAGGGATACTCTCAAATGTATAAGAATCTATAAGTTGAGTATCCTTATCTGATTTAATATGGTGTTTATCTAAGCTATGCTCTAAAGGAATTCTAATAGTACTTAGACTCCAACTTAAAACAAGGATTAAATACCAAAATAAATAAATCTTTATATTAAAAAAGAATAGACTAGATACAACAACAATAAAATAGTAAAGTTCTAAATTATTTAATTTACTTCTTTCAGTAGGAGTAAATTTTATACTATATATAAGGTTTTCTATAAAAGAGTATATAAATTTAATAGGCGCAATAAATTTAAAAGGACTTAGAAGAACTAATAGTAAATTTTGAATAGGTGCAAAGAACGGTAGTATTAAAAATATTCTTATACAATTAATTAAATTATTTTTGAGAGGGATATACTGCAGGTCTTGTTTTGTACCAAATACACCTATTTTATGATGTTCTAAATGAGGTTGTTTAAATCGTATAGAAGGATGAAGGATAAATAATCCTATAGTTAAATCCCATATTCTTTTAAATAACTTAAACTTTCTTTTATTGTATTGGTGGCTTATTTCATGAATAAAAGCCCCTGTTCTATATAAACTTATACTAGCTACAAGCTCTACTAAACCTAAAAGCACTAAATTATTTGTATAGAAAAGACTAATAAAACTGAGTATAAATATTAGGGTGGTAATTAAAAAATCTCTATAGTAAATATTTAAATTAATTTTATATAACTGACTATCTAAAAGCATTAATAATTATTTTTTATTTTTGTACAACTATATTTATAATTATTCCTGCCTACCAAAAAATAATCAAAATTCAATATATTTAGCTTAGATTATTTAAAGTCTTTAAACAATTGTTATGAAAAAGAAACCAGCTAAAAAAGAAATGATGTCTAAAGGAATGGAAGCTCCTATGTCAGATAAGATGAAGAAACTTCCTCCTGCTTTACAAAAAGCAATGATGAAAAAGAAAAAGAAAAAATAACTAATTATGGCTAAACCTTCTAAGCAAATGCAAGGATGTGATTGTTCTAAATCTAAGCTTGGTTTTAGTTGTAAAGCTTCCTGCAAAGCTAGAGGTTTAGCCAAACGTACTGGAGGTAAACTAAAAGGTAAAAAAGTTAAGTCTTCTAAATATGGGGGTAAAGGAAATAAATATGGCTAGAAAGAAAAAGAAAAGTATAGCCAGTATGATTCGTAGACCAGGCGCTTTATCATCTCGTGCAAAGAAAAATAATAAAACTACTTTACAGCAAGCCCAACATGATAAAACTAGTGGTACTCCTTTACAAAAAAGACAGGCTAATTTCTATTTGAATATGTTGCGTCCTGCGGCTAAAAAGAAAAAAGCTTAGGTTATAATAACCATCTAGATAAGTTTTTATTGTTAAATATTTCAGTGTCTTCTGATATAGCATTTAATTTATTAATTCCATTACCTTTTTGAGGTATAGGAATAACTGACTCACTTTTTTCTTTTCTATTTATAATTCTTGTACTAATAATATTAAATAAATACCAATTAGGAGTAATATAATCATAAACAAGTTTTAATTCTGACTCTACTTCGTAACATAATAGGTTTTCTGAATCAATATTCATATACATATTTTTTATTTCTTTTATACATAAATTAAATATAGTTTCTGAAATATTTACATCTATATAACCAAGATATTTAGGTTTATCTTTTACTAAAGGAAAACACTTATTAAAATAGTATTTATCTAACTCTTTATATACTTTTAGATTTTCATCATCATTATATTTAAGTGAGTATTCTGAAATTAATCTAACTACTTTGTTGTTTTTTAAAATATAAATTGGCTTCACTTTTAATACTCTCTTATATAAAAAATAACCTTTACCTTAATTTATTTTAATCTAAGGTAAAGGCTAATTAAAACATATAAAATCTAAAGCATTCTTATACTTTCAATATACTTTTTATATTCATATATTTGATTCTGTAAACTATCTATTACTTTTTGGTATTCTTTTACCTTAGACTCTCTAACTACTCTTAATTCAGATTCTGTATACAGCATACATCTAGGTAAAATTTTACCATCTGTAATTAATTTAAAAGTAGGGTCTAAAGCATCTTTAACTTTAACTACATGACTATTAGTAAAATAGCCCTTATCTTTATCTAAAACTAATTCATATAATAATTGAGAATTATCCATATTTATTTAATACTCATCTGTAACTGTGTCTAATACTTCTAATACTTTAGTGCAACTGCCTTTATTTCTTGTGTGATTTTCACAACTAGAGCGGGCATTATATACTGCTTCCTCATAATCATAATTAGAAGCAGCTCCCCAAGCTCCATCTGTAGCAGAATAAATAACTAGGAAAGGTTCAGTATAGGTAAATACATACTTACAGTCTCTAGCAGCATCTCTGCACTTATCAGCTGCTGCTACTTCTGCATCCATTAAATCAGTATAATCGTAACTGTAATAAAAATAGTCTTTACTATCACTACGATAAACAGCTCCTCCTGCTAAAGCAGATAAAGGGCTTAAAATAATTGCACAGGTAATAAAGGCAGAAATATTCTTAAACATATATATTATTTATTAATTTAATTACTAATTGGAAATTAATTTTCTCTAGCTCTTAAAGCTTTATAACCTTTTGAAATGCGTCCTTTAAGCAAGGTTCCGTAACTTAAGTTATATTCTCTACAAAAATTCTTTAAATTTTCTATAACTAATTCTTTATTTTCTGGGGTATACACGTACCAAATAACTGAAGATAGACTTTGAAAAGTTTCAATTAAATTTTCATTTGGTAATTCAGATTTTTCTAATTTAACTATAGAAAATAGTGAGTTATAAAAGTGGTCTTTTTTATTTACTAATTTCTTCACCTGAAAACTATATTTATTAGTTCTAATAAAAGCTTCTAAGTTTCTAATGTATCTTACTTTACCATTAACATAATTGAGTTTATATACAGCCAGGTCTTTTAATAACCTATAAGGTTTTTCATACCTATTGGGAATTAAAATATCTTCAACTACCCAACCCTTATAATGTCTTTTTCTACCTGTTCTAGTATCATCTAAATGTCTTCTAGGTAATCCTAATATCTCGGCACATTTTTTTAAACTATAGCCTGTATATATTTCTCCTAATGGAGAGTAAATTTTATATCTTGGTATAGGTTTAATGTCTAAATTATTAAGATTATCTTTGTTCTTTAATTTAAAATCACTGAGACTATAAATAAACTCAGTTTTATTGTCAGGATAAGTAACTTTAAAAGTTCGGCAATGTTTCGGATTGTCTAATATCTTCATTTATAATATCTTTTAAAATACTAGCTATTTCTGTTTTAGTGTATATACTATTTCTATTATAAAACTCTAGTATTCTTTTACAATTTTTATAAACTACTTCTTTATCTTCTGAATTATTAAGTGCTCTTAAAAATTCTGTGATTGTTTCTCTATCTTTTCTTTTATTATTTACTTTTTTAATTGGTTCTTTTTTAATATAGAACGTAAAACCATATAGTTTAACTTGTTCAATGGTAGAAAATATCATTCTGCTTCTTCTCTTTTTAATTTTTTATATTCCCAGCTAGAGCCATTCCAATAATCTAAATAATAAACATTTGTATTCTCTTTTAAATATTTAATAGCCTCTTCTTTTGTAGTAAATTTCTTTGCACTAATTAACTCTTCATTTTCATACTCGTCTGTGTATAAAATAGTCTCAGAATAAAAAGGATTTAACATTATTTTATAAAAAATAGAAGTAGTTTATTATTCTACTTCTATTTAAAAAACTATTTATATTATGCTAAAATTGCATATAAATTCCGCTTGTAATCACTAAATCATTAGTAACATCTTCAAGAGGCACTTTAACATCTGTATAAATACCAACTGTTCTACTTAAATCAAGTTCAAGACCTGTTTGAGCAAAAGGTGTTACATCACCAGATTTACCTTGAGTAAGAACACCAAAGAAGTCATCTGCTACTGATACAGCAGCTCCTGCTCCTGCATACAGAGTAATATTGTCTGAAGCATCATAGTCAAGGCTTACTCCAGCATAAGCTTCGTTAGCTGTGTTATAGCCAGGACGGAAGCTAACTCCTAATTTATCACTTAGGTTTAAGACTCTAAGTTTAGAATCAATACTAACGGCTCCAATATTAAAACCGCTATCTCCTCCTAAACCATTTTGAATTCCTACGCCTACCCAGTTATCACGTTTTTTAAACATTTCAGCCTGGGTCATTTCTAAACTACTAGCTTGGTCTTGAAGTTTTTTATCTTGAGCTTCTAATCTAGCTTGCAATACTTCAATATCTTTTTTAAGTAAAGCTACTTGCTCTTGTGTGTATTTATTATTGTTTGCTTCTACTGTCTCAAGACATTTAGCTAGTACTACTGCTAACTCTTCACGAGTAATAGACCATTGAGGTTTGAATTGGTTATCAGCATAGCCTGTATAACAACCCATTTCAGTAAGTTGCTCTACATAAGGTTTAGCCCAGTCTGCTACATCTTCACTATCTCTATACTCTTGAGCATATGCTCCAGTTGTATTAGATAATGCCGCGATTAATCCTACAACACCAGAAATGATAATCTTTTTCATTTTAGTTAAATAAGAAATATATAAACTAATAAAGGTCAGAACAATTAAAGTTTAAAAATAAGCAAACTTATATTAGTAGGACATCGTTATTTTTTCTTTAAGTTCTTTAAGAACTTCATTGTTTGTATTCTGACTTTCTAATACTTCTACTGCTTCTTCTAATAATTCTTTAAACCAACTAGTACTATCATCTAAGGCATAATTATTTAATTCAGTTCTTAGATTAAAATTCTCTTTTTGTAGTTCTTTATTCTCACTTATAAGAGTTTCTAACTCTTGATTAAGTAAATTAATAGAACTAATACTAGAAGATAGTATATCTTGAATAGCACTATTATCAAATAAAAGAGGTACTAATTTATCTCTAGCTATTTTACTATCTAAAGAAGCTAAAGAGATGGCTAGTATTTTCTTACCACCTGATTTTTTATAAGTACTTACTATATTAGTAGTAATAGATGAAGAAGCAAATACAATTATTGCTTCTTCATTCTCGGCCGCTTTTAATAATTTAGTTGTATTTCCTAACCCTCTAGTTGTTTTTAAAGCTTCTAGATATTTATATAACTGGTAAACTAATTTCATTTGTTTATAACAATTAAAGATTTTATATAGTTAAATTTTATAAGTTTTTTTATTCTTGTTATATTTTAAATTTAAATCTTCTGCCACTCTTTTAGCTTCTTCTTCAGATTCATAACTACTTATAAATTTCCAGTTATTATCACTATCTACTATAAAATATTCATAAGGCTCATTTGGATTAGCCATATTGTATTCTTGAGAAAACTTATAATCTATATAAAAACGTGTCATAATTTAATACTTAGAACTTGTTAGCGGTTAGTATAATAATATAATTTTTAAACAAACTCTTCAGTTAAATTTACTACTCTCTTAAGATTTTTATTTTGTTTCTTTAAAAGCTCTATGTAAATTAACTTTGTGTTTTCATTTAAATTATATAATTTCAACTCACTATAATTTAAAGAAATTTTTAGGCGCTCTAACTGAGCTCTTTTAACTATACTAAAAGTATTTTCAGTGGCTCCTAATCCATAGACTAGATGATAGTAAGCTATACATATATCTCTACGTTTCCATTTAGATTTCATATATAATTAAATTAATTAACAAATAAAGAATCTTATGCTATTAGAACCTTTAACTAATTTTGATTATTTGCTTTATTATAATGATGTTAACTTTGCCAAATTTGATGAATTGTATATTTGTGGTAGTATCTTTGAATTAAAAAGGGGTATTTTTGATTCAAAGATACTAGGTGATGTAGAATTAGATAAATGCGCTCTTAAATATTATGATTGGGAACAAAAAGAAAATCTATTAATGAGTCCTTGTTTAAAAGTGGAGAGCTTTTATTTAAAAAGTGTTTCAGCTAATAGAATTTTAGCGATGGAATTTAAAGGAGTCTTTAAAGAGTTAGAGCCGTCCTTTTCTAAAAAATATAATATAAATCTGAATGACTCTGTTTCAAACAATAAAATAGACTTTAGACAAAAACAAATTAGATAATCAAAATATATATCGAATTCTACAGTAAGGTAAATATTGCTTCAATATTACTTTAAATTGTTCTAAAAACTTCTTTTTAATTAATAATTTATATCTAAGAATATCTTTAGAACCTCTATTATTTTCTTTATACTCTTGTAATTCAGGCATCCATAATAGCTTCTCTTCTTCAGAAGCCCATTCTAAATTCTTCTCATGAAGTTTAGAATGATGCAAAAGACAAATTACTTCCGACTTAAGCTGCTTTTTTACTTCAGGTAATAATATTTCATCTACTAGCTTAAAGAGTTCTATATAATTATTTTGCCAATTAGGGTGAAGAATTAAGGGGGCAAAGTTTATATGCCCCTCATAACCTAATTCATATATTTTATTTAACCCTTTTATACGGTCTTCTATTTTACTTGTACCTACTTCTACCAAATCAGATAAAACTTGGGGCATTAAAGAGCATCTTACTCTTCCTTTATTAGGTAAAGAAGAAATAAGAGCTGCTACATTTTTTGGATGGCCAAATTTAGTAGCAAATGTTGTCATTGCTCCTGTCTCTGTATGTATGCGTTTAATAATATAATTAGTAGTTTCTATATTGGAAGGAGCCAGCAAGTCTGTATTCTCTCCTATTTCTAGACACCATAATTTACCTTGTTGATTAGGTTGAGGTTTAGGAGGTAAAGAATTTAGATGCTTTACGGCTTCATCTACTATTTCTTTTAGATTACTATAAGTCTCTACAGGCGCTCCAAAAGGACTATGCCTAGAGGCGTAGCAGTACAAACAGCTAGCTGAATTACAGTTCTTAACAGGACTACTCATAATAAAATCGGCACTGTTATTATTAGGTTTTACTTTTATATCTTTCTTAACTCTAATAACAGTGCCTTCTCTTTTGGCTTTGTAATATTTAATTTTATCCATTAACTTATAAAAATCTTTTTACTTAATTATGATACGATTACGTATCGATTAATCTACGGTTGTAGTAATAAATATATAAATATATATAATTTTTTGAAAGAAAAAAACGGCCGCTTTTTATTTTATTTTCCAAAACTCTGAAAGCTTTACTCTTCTAGTAATACAACCGCAGATTAATTTATTTTATAGAAATAAAAAAAGGAGCTAGTAGCTGCCTACTAACTCCTTCTGATAATATTGTATATGATATTATCAAACCCTAATAACATTGTATATGATAACTGCAGTAGAAGTAATAGGCAAATTAAATCAAAACAAAAAAAATAGTCCTGAAGAAATATTAGTCAAAGAAGTTGGGTTAAGCAATCTTGAGTTAAAAGTATTAATACATCAGCATCTTCAGTCTGGTGTTAAACAAAAAGAAATAGCGGCTGAATTAAATACAACTCCACAAACAGTTTGTAAGTCTATTAAAAAGTTAAAGACTTATCAATTACCAGAAATAAAAGAATACGCAATAGAAATAACTGACGAATGGTTGGATTCTTCTCTTTCTTGTTATCACCTAGCGGTACTTCAATATTTAGAATATTTAACGCCTCAAATAAATATTGATAGAGATTGGCAAAAGTTATTAAATCAATACGCTGGTACCCAGTACTATGAAAGCCTTAAAAATAAAGCCCTTATATTTACTAAAGGTGTAGCTCAAGATGGAGTTTATCAAAGTACTTTAGCAAAAATATTTAATGTTACTCAACAATCTATATCTAAAGTCTTATTAACCTTAGAAAAAGAAGGATATATAAAATCTCAGGCACAATATAATATTTTAGATAATAGAGCCTCCCGTACTAAAAATAGTTATGAGATTCTAAAACCTTTAAAACGTACTCAAGAGTTAATTAATACTTCTTATCAACCTAATTACCAAAGAGTTTGTGAGTTTGAATTTAACGCCCCAAGTCAGAAAGAAGCTCTAACAGTTGTAGAAGAAAACCCTAATTATATTATTGAAGATTATTATTCTGAAGAGACAAAAAGAAATGTAGTAGATAATAAATGGGGAATAAAGTTTGATTTAAACGATTTTCCAGTAGCAATAATCCCTGACTATTTAAAATACGATTGGGAACTTAGACAGTTTCTTAAGGAAAATCGATTAACCGTTGTATTTTCTAGCACTCAATCTCCTACAGAAGAACTTGTGACAGATTTGAGGTAGTTAGACTTATTTACATGCATCTACGCATATATAAAAATAAGTAGTACAAGTGTACTACTTATAGATAAATATCGAGATTCGACTTATTCTATAGTAACAAGATGATTCTTGCTGCTTTCTAATTTAGGTAAATCTACTCTAAGTACACCGTCTTCAAATTTAGCAGTAACCTCAGAATGATTTAAGGAATCTTTAAAAATAATCTTTTGATAAAACGACCCTTTAAAGCTAGTAGATTTTATTCTAGTTAGAGTATCTAAGACCACTCTATCTAATTTCTTAGCTTTAAGAACCAGTGTATTATTTTTAACCTCTAACTCTAAATCCTCTTTATTTACTCCTGATAATTCAAAATAGACTATATAGTTAGTATCATTTTCATAAACATCATAAGGAATGCCAATTATACTTTCATAGAAAGTAGGAGGGTAAGAAGTATTACTAAAGCCATCAAATAAGTTATCTAAAACGCTGTTAACTTTCTCGGTTGTCTTTAACATCATAATATTAATGCCTTTACTATTTATAGAATAAAGACTATCTTATTTAACTTAAACAGTAAATCAAGAAAACCGAACTTGGTAATCATAAATATCCGTAACTTATTTTCTAATGCCTATATCTTCTTGAAGCTGCTTTCTTATTTGGTCTGAGAGTAATTTTATTTTAATAGAACTTAAAAGGACAGATTTAATTAAAAAAGTGCCTCTATTATTTTTAATAGGAACCTCTAATTCTAAGGCTTTGACTCTTAATTCTTTTACTGATAGAGAATCTAATTTATATAAATCATTTAGACCAATCATAAAACACACCAAGATTAAGTTTATATTTAACCTATTTTACTTATCTTTTAGCCCTTCTGGTGTGTTTTCAAAATACTCAATCATTTTTATGGCGTATTCTATACCTTGTTTAAAACCTTTATATAAGTTAACTTCTTCACGTATTTCTTTTTGAGTATTTAGGTTAGGCAATCTATTTTCATAATTAAGCCGTCTTAATTCCAACTGAGCTAATAAATCACTCTTAACCTGTTCGGTGTTAGCAAAGATTTTAGTATTAATTTTATTTAGATTATCCATAATTCAAAATCTAAGACTCAAGCAAGTAATAGTAGTCATATTTGTTTAATAACTCAGTTTCTATATCCTTCTCAAGAGATGCCCAATGTTGAGGGTTTTTATTTTTATACTTAGACTCAAAAAACTCATATACAGTAGGTATTTTAATATTTACTTCTTTAACCTCTTTGATTATTTCTACCTCTACAACCTTTAGTAAATCTGAATTATAAGGATTAACCGGAGAATCAAAATTAGAATTATACCAAGATTGCTTAAATAATCTAGCCCACTCTACTAGTTTTGGATTTGAATGCAACCATTCTTTATCTCCACTCAAACAAAGTCTATAAGTATACTCATCACAAAAATCTCTCCCCTCATTACTTATAACTTCATAACTTAAAATCTTATCTTTCTCTATATGTAATAATCCATATAGAATTTCTTTTGTTTTCATAGACTAAAGCCTCCTACAAAATATATATTTACCTTAAGGTATTATTACTATACAACTCCCCTGTATCCTACAGGTTAGATACTTTATATAAGTATCTTATTTTAAAATGGCAGAAAGAAAATTTAAAAAAGTAAAAAGAGTTAAACCAAAAGGAAGCTCTATAACCATACCTAAAAAGTATACAAATAAATCTAAAGGTCAGTCCAAACGTATGGCTGATGAAATTAAAAAATATAAAGGCACTAAAGATGATAGTGCTTATTTTGCTTGGTCAGGAGATACTAATTCAAAAACAGGCAAGCCCCATAAGACTAAAGAGTCATCTGCTACTAAAGCCTATAAAAGAAAATATGGTTAGCACTAATATATTCAATGATTATAAATATATTAGTCTATGCTTAAAAAAACTAAATCTAAATCAAATGCTACTTCTGCTTTAGCTAAAAAAGCTAAAGCTTCTGGTAAATCTTTAGCAACTCTTAAAGCTGTTTACCGCAGAGGTCTTGCAGCTTGGCGTTCGGGTTTATAAGCATCGTCCAGGAGTTACACCAAATCAATGGGCAATGGGGCGGGTCTTCCAGCCTATTGATAAGTAACTAAAAGATGGCCCCCTTATTAAGTAATTAATAAGTGAAAAAGCGGTGAAACGAGGGAAACCTTAGTATTAAGTTAAAGATTATCTCGTACCAAGCTAGATAGGACTTAGGTTATCTAGAAGGTCTAACGACTAGACTTTGAGTTCCAACAATAATAAGTCCAAGAGCGCCGCTTATCCTATTAAGGATAAAGAAATAGTCTGAACTTATAAGAAATTATAAGAAGTTAGGATAAAGAGCCTAATGATAACATAATGTAATTCTTTTATAACCGGAGTTGGAGGCAGCCGTAAAGCAGATGCTGACCTCCTTAAAAAGAAAAAGAAAAAATAAAATATTTACCTAAACTTTACATATTCTGATTTTTCATCAGACCATTGGTAGCCTTTCAGATAATACCAAAAATTTGCAAGGGCTACTTCTATTGTATCTATTAGGTCTAATCTAATATAATTAGAATTCATAAAGAATTTAACAAAATAATCTTTTAAATTAAAAGAAATAGTTTGACGAGGGATTAAAACATCAACTGAAACTAAATTTTCTTTTCTATATTCTCTTAAAATTTTAATAGTTTCTTTTTCACTTGTTAAATTGTCACCATACATTAAAAATCTTCCAAACTCAATATAAAATTCTAAAATATCTTGCCAGCCATAATCTACTGGAAAACGAGCTTCATAATTATTGTCTTCTTTAATTTCTTTGATAGTTTCTTTTAAATAATTTTCACATTCTACCAATGCTCCACTTTTAAATAAACTTTCTTCTTTATCTTTGTTAGACATATATAGGCTTAAACACCAAGTAGAAAAGTTTATAAGTGCTAAATTATTGTAGATAATAACTGACTTATAATTATCTCTACTTCTTTCTAAACTTTCAGAAAAAGTATTAAAATGAATTTTAAAATTAGAAGGATATTTAATTCTTTCTTTATTGATAAAATCACTAGCAATAGCTAAACTTATTGAGTCTACATAAAAGTCGTTATTATATAGAAAAACTCCTCCCATAAAAGAAGAGTCTTCTTTTGTATTTAATAGAATTACTTTAGCTTTATCTTTCATTATTTTTAAATCTACTATGTTTATACATATTAGAACAATTAAAAATGCCCTACTAAGAATACTAATACTTTTAATAAATTAAAACTAGAAACATTTAAAAAATCTAATTTTTATGATTAAAAGTTTAGTATCTAGTTTATTAATTAGTGCGGCTACTTTATTAAGCTTAACTCCAGTTCAAGCACAAGAAGATATTGAAAAGTTACAATTAGTAAATCCTAATCCAGGATGTGCTGTAGAATCTAACGTCTTTGTAGTTACTAATTATTCTAATAAAACATTTTCTTATAAAGTTTATGATGGTAACGGTAAATTTGTAGCTTCTTATAAATTGTCTCCTAATTATTATAAAGAACATGAAGTAATACAAGATACTTGTGCTAGTGACCCTTATATCTCTTATGACTACCTACCTAATAAAAAAGGATTTCAACTAGAGTATCAAGAAGTCTATGAAGATATTTATTATTTAGAAGTATATAAAAGCGGTAACTCCCTTTATGTAACTACTTCAGGCTCTCATTAATATTGCACAGTTTTTACCCTTAGTTTATAATAGAAGAAGCGCGTCTAATCTATATATGAAAGCTTCTTCTTTTTTATCTTTACAAAATATATTAACTAATAATCCCGATGTACTTTTTATTGAGGTATGGTCGGGACGTTTATTTATTAGATTTACTAATAATAAATGCCGTATTAAATCTTTTAAAGAATATGGAATAGATAGAAAAGATGTAGAAGTAGGAGATATTTTATATAGATTAGATTGTAGAAAAGAGCGTTTATTTTTATTAAAGAAGTACCATCCAGATATTAATAAAAAAGGTGCTCAGGTAACTAATAAAATTAATAAACTATATGACCTATACAAGTATATCTCAAGTCAAGAGAATATTCCCCTTAGAGATTTATGCTCAAAGCTGGTTACAAAGTCTATTTGTGAACTCAGAAGTATCAGCATTGAAGAATGTACAGTGGGAACATTGGCTCCCTTCGGTTGGGGAACATTTGATGGATGGGAACAGGAACAAGAGGAGAAGGCTAGACGGTATCCTCATGTACAAACCGCAACCCAATGGCTTGAAGAAATGCTCAGTATATGAATTAAAGAAGGGAGAGTTTAATATAGAGCATATTGAAGAAACTTTAGACGTGAGAAAGTATCACTGCTGTGTTAAAAATAAATACAGAAAATTATACAAAATAGAAGTATTCTTTTTATCAGATTATACTAATCATCAAACTCTTCAATATATAAATGATTTAAATTGTAAGAAAGGTTATAACTTAACGGTAAATAAGAGTAATAAAAGATTAACTAGAACTATAGAAGTAGAAATTAAATACCAAACTTATTCAGATATTTATAGAGTTATTACTAATCATCTTAAGAGTATAAATTATACAACTCAACTTAATAATATAAATGAATTAAGTTACAGATTAACAGAACCTAATCTTTTATATATTAAAAGTAAAACAAAGATTTAAAACAAAAGGCACTTATAAAAAGTGCCTTTTTATTACTTTAATTTATTTCTTAATTGTTGAAACTGCTTTCTCTTTTGTTTTAACTTAACTGAAGCTTTGCTATTAGACTTCTGCTGTTTCTCTCCCGCTGCTTGCCAACTGTTCATCTTCATTATTAATTACCTCTTTCTTTTTATGTTTTAGTTCTTTCCAAAGAGTTTTAATTTTTTTATAAGCTTCTAACGTAGTAATCTTTCCATTTGTTTCTAAGCCTACAATCAAGCCTATTTGATGAGAAAAATAAGCCATTTCTTCATTTAACTCTTTGTACATTCCTTTGTAATACATAGTTATCTATCCTTTTCAAAAATATCGCTAAATTCAATAGTAGCATTACCTTCTCTATCTAATACTACTAAACTATTTTCTTGTCCTAGATGTCTATCAACTGCCTCTAATAAAATAAGCCCCCTAGTAATTAACTCTCCTTTCTCTAAACTATACTTACTACTTAATGCATTAATTAAATCATTTAAGCATTCATTTACTTGAAAGTTATAATTTCTAACAAAATTAGTATCAGACATCACTTCACCTGCACAAAATTAACACTAAAAGGCATTAAAGTAACAGTTAATCTATATGTTAGTTTTTTACTCTTTGCTTTATTAGCTACATACTTTTCTTTTAGGTTTAATAAAGTTTCTTTTAAACCTTCATAAGCATTTAATCTGCCTGAGTGCAAAGTATAAAAATACTCATTGTATTTTTGACTATATAATTTATCCTGTTCTTCTTTAATTCTTTTATCTAATAAGGAAATAAATTTATCAAATTTAAGAGTAATCATTTTAAACAATATCTAAAAAACTAATAATTCTAGGGTCATTTATATCTGGCTCATAATTTAAAATATCATAACTAGATTTACGTAGAAAACCAGGTGCCTCTGTAATAAACTGCCAAGCTAATTCTGTATACTTAATGTCGTCTTCTATATAAATAAATCTATCTAAAATACAATCTCCACATAAATCAATTAATCTATTCTCTTGAGGAGTTATTCCTTGATTACCTAGATAACTAAATCTAAACCATTTTTTCATATCTTTAATATGTAATATTTAAATTTATAATATATTAAGAGTAATTTACTCTTAATATATTTGCTTTATACAGAAACAGGAACAGGAACAGTAATTGCAACAGTATTACTGCTTGATTTCATTAACTCTTTTTCTAATTTATTAGCTTCTTGCTTAAGCCACTTAATTAAATAAAAGCTTTTACTACGATTTAAAGACCCGCTACCTTTATCAGAAGTTAAATCTTCTAATCTTTGAAAATCTTCTAACTCAAAGCCCAATTTTAACAAAGAATTAATTATGTCTTTGTAAGATAGCTGAGACTCAGAACAAAAATAAAGATTTAAGTCGTCCTTGGAATAATATTTAGATGCTGTTTCTTTTTCAACATATAAATCTATCATGAATTCCCAAGAACATACATGAGTGTCTTTTACTTCTAATAATTTATTAGCTACTCTTGCTACAAGACCACAATTGCATCGACTAGAATTTTCCCAATTATATTTATCAGGATTATTCTTTACGTATTCAGCAGTTTCTCTTAATACCTTAATTAGTTGATAATTTGCTTTCATAACTTTCTAACCTAATTTATTTAATACAGGAACTTTAACTTCTGCTTTATTAGAGTTATTTAATTCTACTTCTAACCTATTAGCTTCACCATGCAGCCACTTAATTAAATGACTAACATGTTTATGGTATCTATTTTGATTGCCTTGTTCATCTTTTAATCTTTCTAATCTATCAAAGTCTTCTACTTCAAAACCTAAAGACATAAGCTGTTTAATAACATCTTTGTATCTAATATTAGTAGAAGAGCAGTAGTAATCTTCTAGATTTTTAGATTCAACAAACCCTTCAATCTCAATACCGCTTATGTATAAATCTACTAAATCTTTCCAAGTACCACTAACAGCACCAGTATTACCTACAACATCTAAAGCAATCTTAGCTACAATGCCGCAATTACAACTATCTGTTCTATACCAAGAATAAGAAGTAGGATGCTTAGTTAAATAATTCGCCGCATCCCTTAAAACTTTAATTAAACTATAATTTGCTTTCATGCTTTTACTCCTTCAGCAGTAACCATAAAATATTTTTTATCTTCTTGAATAGTCAACCAGAACAATAAATCTATAATAAGCCTAAAGTAAATAAGGTATTTATTAATAGAGTAAAATCTAACTCTTAATATATGCCCTTGTTCTAATTCATGTATATAAAAATCTAAAGCAAAGTTACCATTACTTACTCTTGCTCCTTCTTCGTTATAAGTAAGTGTAAAATCACTAATATTTCCAAACCTTTTAAGTTTAAACCCTATTGTATTTTTATCTAATCTTTTTACCTTTCCTAAGCTAGCTCCCCACAGAGATATCTTATGGACTTTAGGCATATGTCCTACATCTCTTAAATGACACATTTGTATGTCTTTATCTTCTTCAAAATAATATTCTTTACTATGAATTAAATGCATAAAAATTATTAAATATATAGAAACAAATACTAAATTATATTTACAGATTTTACATATAAAAAAAGTTTATATAGAGCAAAATTTTAGGAAGATACCTACAAACTAATTATGGTATAGGTAAGAATAAAATAGGTGAATATTTTTAATTGTTCTATGAAAATAAATTTAAAGCTATTTAATTTTATATTAGGAGCTTTAGTAACTATTATTAGTAGTTTAGTTATAAATCTAATATGGATAAATAACTTTTCAGGGGCCTGTCTTAATATACAGACTACTCCATATAGGGATATACTAATAGCTTTAAATGATTCTAGAGAAAGTATAGATTTTAGATTACAAGCTCTTAAAACTAAATTAAAAGGTCAAAGAGCTAAAGTCTTTTTATATGATTCTAGTTTTACTAATAAATTTTTATTAACTTCAGATAATCTAGAAGACTTATCTAATAGATTTCAACCTATAAATAGTGATGTCATATTTGAAGAACAATTAGATGCGCATAAATATAATAGATGCTTTACTGCAGATGTTACTAAGATTAGAGACGGGATATTTAAAACTAAAATGAAAGAGAATAATCTTTATTTATCAGTCTCTTGCCCTCTTATTAATAGTAACAACTTTGTTATAGGTTACATAGAAATAGGATATCAAGTAAATCAATATCCCTATCCTGTTCAATATATTCAAGACCAAATGAGTCTTGAAAGTTATGCTATACAAAACTTAATAGAACTATTCTAAAGATAACTATATTTTGCAATTAACTAGATAACTTTCACCTAATAAGCACTCATTTTGTAAAGCGTATTTATATAATAAATCAGAGACATCTTTATTAAAAGCCTGAGACCTTTTATTTAGTTCTTCTTTATCTAAAATATAATCAGCATCATTATTATTTACCCAAATATACTCTGAAAAACCTATTAATATATCGCCTTTATATATAGGACAAGAGTGACTAAAACTAATTCTTAGAACGTCAAATTTTAAATCAGCGCATTCTCCTTTAGCATTTGCCACATACCTAGTTTTTAAATATCCAGGATATTGATTTGTATAATAAGGTCCTCTAGGAATAGGAATATTAGCTCCAGATTGTATAAGAGAATAGACTGCTACGTCTTGAACTTCTTCATCATAAGCATATATTCCTACAATAAATACTTCTGCTTGAGATTTTAACCTTTCAGTAGAAGCTCTTTCTTCTACAACTCTTAATAAGCTATTACTAACAGGGTCAGTATCTCCTTTTAAAGCATTGTATATATAAAAACCAATACTTAAAGGAGTTAAAATTAAAATTAAACCTATTAAATATTTAATAGGTTTATTCAATATTACAGCCATAAATAAAATAGTCGGAGGTTTTACAATTTAAAGAGTTTAAATAATTAATAATAGGGATTTCTAATTTAGAAATAGAATCTGTTAAAAGTTTAACTAACTCTTCACTAGTTTCACTAGGCTCTGCTTGCCATTCTGCATTTAAATAACCTATTACGTCTGTATTATTTATTTTAATAGGGCAGCTAAAGTTATATCTACTACCTCTAATATTAAGACTATTACTAGAGCATACGCCTCTAATATGTACTTTTTGTCTATCTACTAGAGCTCTATTGATAGTTAAAGAATAAGGGCCTTTAGGCAAAGGTAAATTATCCGCCCCAATACTTTGACTAATTAAATATATAAGTATCTCATCTTTTACATCAGAGAAATAATAGAGTTCTATGCTTAAATTACTAGACCCTATTTTTACCTTTTCATTTCTTAAATTTATATCTAATACCGTTAATAACTCATTATTGCCCTGATTATTCTTGCTTATTCTTTCATAAATAAGAAAAGACCCTAAGCCTATTAAAGATATAAAAGTAGGTAGGCTTATTAGAATCATTATTATTGTATTTTTCACTAATATTTCATTTTTATAATTCTTTATGTTTAGTTCTTTAGACCCTAATTTATTAAATGATTTACTGTTAAACATACATAAACGAAGCCCTAACGCTGAATTAATTATAAATACTATTGATTACACAATTGTAAGTTACAACAGTAAAACTAACGCACTTTATGACTCTTCTTCAGATAAAGAACTTCTCAATAAGAATTTAAATATTCTTTTCCCCGCTGTAAGTTATTCAATTCTTATTAGTAATATAGATATTCTTCTATCTAGACTTTTAAGCAATAACTCTAAGGAGTTACTTATAAAAGAAGATTTACAAATTAAAAATAGAAAAGGCACTTTTATAAATGTTCAAATTAAAATAATTGCCTTAGACTTTACTACAGATGCCTCTAACCCAATTAATAAAAACTTTGTAGGTATTATTATTCGTGATTGTTCTGAAGAAGCAATCTTTAAAGCAGAGACCCTTAAACGACAAGAACAGCTTAAGCAACAACTTAAGACTGTTCAACTTAATAACCAAGAACTACGTATCTCTAAATCTGAACTTGAAATAACTCTTAGAAGAAACCTTTCTCAAGAAAGAATTACTAACTATTTACTTTTATCAGTAGCAGGTCTTGTTAGTTTAATAATATTTGTTTCTATATTTGTCCGTATTCCAGAGTCTATTGTTACTTTAGTAAAAGATATTCTATTAATCGTAATTTCTAGCCTTGCCACTGCTGTGTCTGGACTTTTTGGACTTAAACAAGAAAATACTAAAGAACTAAAAGAGCCTCAATCTTTTAAAGATAATAGACGCTAGAGGTTTTTTAAATTACTCTTTAGTTATTTTAGATTTTTTTGAAGTAGAAATAATAATATTATATAGAATTACAAAAAAGTCATATGCTTCTGAGACATTATAGAGTACGGCCTTATCAATATTATCGTATTTATAATCTTCTACAAACTCTTTATCAAGCTCTAAAACTACACATTCATAATTACAGAAAAAATTCTTTTCCTTTAATGGTGATTTAAGAATGTCATATTTATATAATAATCTAGAAATAATAACTAAAAAGGAAATATCTTCTTTAGTTTGAGAATCTAGTTCTGATACACCTATCCAGTTATTAACTTCTTTATCAGCTTTATTAGAAAAGACAAACTCTTCAATCTCTTTTTCTAAATCTTTTATATTATTTAATTCTTCCATAACTCTAAATAATAATAATCAAGAGAATCTATAATAAACTCTCTTGATTATTATATATTAATTAATGCTAACTTATAAATCTTCTTTAGGACTTTGTTCTGGACTTGGAGAATAACTAGGAGCAGGAAGATTAACTTCAGGCATTACTTCTTTAATTGTTTCTTTTTCAGTATTTGTTTGAGGTACAGGAACTACTTCTTTTGTATTTTCAATAGTCTTTTCAATAATAGTTTCTTTTTCTGGTTGTTCAATAATAGTAGTAGAAGGTGTAGGTTCTACTTTATCTTCTTTATAAGCTAAAAAATAAAATGAAACTCCTAATAAACTCATTATTGCAATAACTAAAGCTGTAGCACCTAGTAATCCAAAAGCACTAGGGTCTTCTTTTACAACTACTTTTTTAGGAGCGTCTTCAATTCCTTCTTTATAGCCTTTATTAAAATTATTCATAGTTTTATATTTTTATTGTTATTTGTATTTAAAAAGGAGGTAATATTACCTCCTTTATTATGTCTTAATTATTATTAAAATGAATCTTGCTAAAGTTATAAATTAACTTAATTATTCAGTAGCTTCGACTTCAGTTTCAACTTCTTCAGGTGCTTCTGAATGTTCGCCTTCAGCTAAAGCTTCTTCAATAGCATCTACTGCTGCTTCTCCTACCTGTTCTGGAGTAGGTACTGGTTCAAAAATCTCAGTAGCTTCTTCAATTACTTCAGGAGTTTCAATTTCAGGAGAACTTTCAACAGCGTCGGCAATTGTATCACTTAGGACTGAAGGGTTGATTTCTTTAATATCTTCTACAACATCTTTAAGAGCTTCAGTTGCTTCTAGAATTTCAGCTGCTTTAGCTTGTACTTGTGCATCAGAAGAGGTAAGTAGTCCGTTTAATTCAGATACTCTAGCTTCTAATTCAGCTACCTTAGCTTCAGCTGCTTCTTTAGCAACTTGTAAAGCATTTGCTTCTTGAGCTTCTACTGCTACTGCTTCTCTAATAAGTGCAATTAAATCTTTAAGAGTCATTAATATCTCCCTAACTAACATGTTATTTGTTAGAACTTTTGACTTTTATATAATAAAAAATAACCCGCCTCATTTAGTAAGCACTCTAAGACGGGGTTCTTTAATCATTAATATTGTTGATTAAAATTCAATGCTAGTAAAAGTATTAGTTAATTCTTTTAAAACTGCTGAAGTTACTTTTAGTTCTTCTAAGCATTCTTTTCTTCTTATATTGCTATGACGTGCTTCTTTTAATTCTTTTAAATTATCTTCAATTAAAACTAAAGCCACATAAAAAGAATTATCTAATATTACTTTAGGATTCATGACTAACCTTTTGTTCTATATATCTACCGCATAGCATTAATTTTCCATCAGTATAAGCTTCCATATGTCTAGTTCTAATATTATCTGATAAATATTCAAACTCTTCATAAAACTCTTTATTATCGTAGTTAGTAAGTAAGTTAAGAGTAGTACTAGAGCAATCCATTATTCTAGTAACATTACCCTTTTTAGTAAAGTAGCCGTTACTTCTATATAGCTTACCGTTTTGTAGGACGGCTTTAATATCACCTTCGACAATTTTAGAGCCGTCAACTATACTATGCCATTTAAATAAGAGATGTAAATCTTCTTCTAAAGTTCTTAAATCAAACTCAGAATAAATATGTTGAATATCTAAATCAGTTTTAGATAATAAACTTACGCTACTTTCTGTACTAATATTAGAGAATTTATCAGTAGACACGTAGTAATAAACTCTATATCCTTTCCAAGTTCCTATAGCTTTTTGAAAGAATTTATTAATTAATAAATTAAAAGTTTCTTTCTCCTCTATTGTATTAATAACCATATTTAATTAAAAGATAAAAAGATTCCTACAATTAAACCTAGTATAAAAACAAAAACATCAAATCTAGATAATTTCATAATTATTAATATTATTTTACGGCTAAATAGTTAATTAAAAGTCTACCTGTTTGTCTAGCATCTGCTAAAGGGTTATGAGCTGGTAACTCACTATCTAAACGAGGGAAACTTTTAGTAGGGTCTAATCCTTTATAAAAAAGAATAGTAGATAAATCAATTAAAGGATAAGGCCCCTTCCATTTTCTTTCTTCATCAGAGCCTATTACTAAATCTAAGAAATTAGTCTCTACTGGAAACCCGCAATCAACTACAGCAATAGCTCCTTTTTCTTTCCAAAAAGACCAGTGGTACCAAAAGCTCTCAAATAAATTATCTATTGAATCTACTTCTTCTCTAATATTATCAAAAGCTTTATCTTCAATAGCTGGTACTACATGCTCTTTTACCCACTTTCTATCTGATTCACTTCCAAATAAATTTATACCATCTGCATAGTAAAGAAAAGCTTCATCTAGTAATTCTCCTTTACTATTAATAATACAAATACCAAAAGCAAAAGCACTGCCATATAATCCTACGCTTTCTACATCAAATACAAAATATATATTGTTTTTCATTATCAAAACATACTGCTTAAAAATATATTAAAAACGTAACTTAATAAAGCCGCAATTAAAAAGAAAATAGCAAGTGTTGTAAAATCCATATAATTCACCAACAATCGTAATTAGTTACATTTATGCTTTCTTTTGTTAGCACATTAGTTACTACAATAGTGCAACCAATAGAATTAGGAACAAAAGTAAAAGAAAAAAGCCCTCCTATAGCTCCTACATAAGGAATACCATCTAAAATTTCTTCATGGTATTTAACTAATTTAGGGTCTTTTGATTGTTCTTCAGCTAGTAATCTAGTCTGCTCATTTATCCAATTAGTAGCTTTTTCTTGTTCGACTTTATCTAAATAAAAATAAAACTTACAGTCTTTAATATCAACCATATTAATCCCAATAAATATCTAAACACTTTATAATTTTAAAAACTTCCTGCTCTTCTACTTCATTTAACTTTTTATCTTTATATTTTTTTAATGATTCTATTAAAGCTTTAGTAATGGAGTTATTGGTAATAGCTTCACAATAAATATAACTATCATCTACCTTGTTAAATAAAGTAAGAATATTATATTGAACAACGTCTTTTAAACTCTTACTCATTATATTACTAATAAGTTCTTCTTCTGCAGCTTCATATTTATTTCCTTTTTCAATAGAATTCATAGCAGCTACAAGAGCTAATCCATCTTTATTTTTAAAAATAAAATCAGAGGGCTTTGTTAACTTATTGCTTAGAATTTCTAATTGACTTTTAATATATTCTGTTTCATCCCCTGTACATTTTAAAGCAGTCTCTAATATAAAGAATTTATCTTTCTGTTCTAAGCATATATAATCAATATACATATATTTTTATTACTGGTTACTATTATGGAAAACAAAGAGCAATCTGAATATATTCATACCATAAATGTCTCTGATGCTCAATATAAAATGTTAGAAAAACTAGCTTCTCTTACTGATGTATCTATTGAAGAAATGCTAGCAAATCTTTTAAACTTTGCCCTTGAAGAATTAATAGAGTTAATAGTGATTACATTAAAAGAAAATGTTGAAGAAGAAGTTGAAAAGGACGCTGAAAGTAACAGCTCAGAAGAAGAGTAAAGGTTATGTTTATTTTATTAGTGACGGCCTCAATATTAAAATAGGTATAACTATTAATAATCCTTCTATAAGACTTAAACAATTACAGACTAGTAATCCTAATAGATTAAAACTTATTCATTATATAGAAGCAGAAGATTTTAAACTAATAGAGCGCCGTCTTCATCATTTATTTAAAATTTATAAAACTAGATATAAAGGTGAATGGTTTAATCTACCTAAAGAAGCTATAGCCTGGATTAAAACTTGGAGAACTGAAAAGGATATACAAGTCTAACAAATGCCAAATAAGATTAGAAAAGGACAAATAATTAAAGTAACTAATAAAGTTAATCAAGTCACAGCTAACTTTTATGTTAACGTCTTCTATTTATTAGGTTTTATACCTATAAGAGTTTTACAAGAATGTAGCTTAGGAGCTTACTATTCAGGAGACTTTTATTTTTTATTTCAATTGAATAATAAAAATCTTGAGTGGCAAATAATAAAAGAAACAATAAATGATTAATATAAAAGCCCTGAAATTTAGGGCTTTTATATTTTATTTACTCAATCTAGTAGCTTCAGTATTAGGCAAACTTACAGGTAATCCAGTAGAAGGATTAACAGGAATATAAATAATGGTTTTTTCATTATTGGCATCCCCATTTTCTTCTAACATTCTAATGTACTGATATTGTAGTACTTCAGGGCTTAAAGTTTTAGTAATTACTTCATTGGCTTGAGCTTGACCAGATGCTCTTTGAATTTCTGCTTGAGCTTCTAATTTAGCAGAATCTAATTTTGCTTGGGCTTCGGCTACTCTTACTTTTCTACTATATTCTGCTTCTTGTAAAATAGCTCTCCCATTCATACCTTTAGACCATACTGTGTAATAAGGCCCTGCTAACAATAAGATTATTACTATAACTACAACAAAAAAAGTCCACTTTACTTGCTTGTTAATTTCCATTTTAGTTTCTGTTTTAGACATTTATTAAACTCCGATTACTGTTTTTTGTAAAAGCTAAACACATTAAAGCAAATACAATTAAATTGTAAATGAAATGTAATTCAATTTTAGGGAAGAACAATTGACCTATACTAGTAGGCACTGATTTATCTAATAAGTAGTTACCAGTCCAAGCTTGAACTAATAAAATAAAGTGTTCAAAATGATGAAAATATTGTACTGCTACTGCAGCGTCCCAATACTCTCTATTAGAAGTACCTAGTCTAAAATAGTGTCTATATTTATACATAGCTATAAGCATATATAAAGCTAAAACATAGTGAAATATTTCAGTTTTCATAAGCCAAGGAAAATATAGTCCTACTAGGCCCATAGATTCAGCTCTAGGAAGATGTAGAACATATAGTTGCATTAATTGAATTATATGTTCTACAAAATGAAGAATAGTGATAATAAGTAAAAGACGCATATTTATTTTAAAGAAAGGGCTCTCTTATTTCTCTCCATAATTTCTTTAATTTGAAGAGGAGTAGCTATAAACCATATAAGAGTGCAGAATAAAATAATTTTAAAGAAAACAATATTGTTTTCCTGGGTTTCTTTTATATCTGCTGGTTCTGTAAGAGTATAGCAAAATAATACAAAATGCAGAGACATAACTAGCCAATAAATAAACGCCCCTACTAAATAAATAGAAATAATATAATTCATATAATTCACAACCTATAAAAATTTATATCTATACTTGTCAACTTTTTTAATACCAAGACATTCGTATTTAGTTAAACCTATTTTTTTAATTGTTAAATTAGTAAACCCTGCAACAAATAGCTCGGCACTTTCTAATACAGCATCATCTTCTAATACAAATAAAAGAGCATTTCTAAAATTAGAAGATAATGGCATAAATTTATCTCCTGTAAAATATTCTTTTGTCTTAGTCTCTATACTTGATTCTATTTCTATATAATAATGTCTGTCTTTCATTTTTCTTATAATTTTAAATATATATGTATATAAAAATATCCTTAGATTATTTAAGTCTAAGGATACTTAAAAGTGATTTAATTAATCCTGAAAGAGTTAAATTAAATTAGGATTAACAAAATACATTTTTTCAATATGATAATAAGGCAAATAAGGGTCTAAAATTTCTAGGAGATAGGTGTAACTACAATCCTCAATCAACTTATTGTAATCACACTTATAGAGTTCAACTAATTTGTTATAAAAGTTTTCTTTATCTTTTAAACTATTAAATTTTATATAACTAGGGTTAAGAATAAAATGCCCTTCATAACTACCCGTATCGTTTTTATCTAAAATGTAGCCTAACTCCAGACTTTTAATTTCTGGAAATCTAAACCAAAACTCATATTCTTTTAGCTTAATCATAATCACCAATTAATTTTTTATACTTAGCAATAAGCTTTTCAATTTGAGCATATAAGTCTACATTCACAGGGGCCATAAAACAAATATTATCTTTATTTACATTTAAAAATTCCTGCAGATAAAGACCAATGCTAAGAGCATCCTGTAATATACCTAAAGAATCTAATTTATTTTTAAAGGCCCCATCATTACCATCTACAAAAACTATATTTTCTTCTAAAGAACACAGATAATAATAGTCATAACCACCAGCATCATTATATTCTTCTACATGTTCAAACCAAAGCTCATCTATTTCAGGAAAACAATAGAAAAAGTGATAAGTTCTTATTGTATTTTCTAACTTAGATAATCTACTACGTCTTTTAGCTTCTTTATCTAATAAGGAATAAAATTCAGGAATAAGTAAACGAGGACGACGCATAATTAATTACTATATTTTAATAAATTTTGTATTCTTTTAATAATAGATATATTTTGTTCTCTAATAAACCTTTCATTAGGTATTTCTTTATCTAATTTATATTCAATAGAAGAATAGCCCCATAATTTTTCATCTAAGAAAATAGGACAAGAATGAGAAATAGTGCCACTCTGTTCAAAAGTTCTTATAAAACAATTACCTCTACTATGTTCTTTATATCTTTCAAATAATCTGTTTTGAGCTAAATAATATCTTGCTACAGGTACACTAAATACATCTGAAGATACTGATTGTAAAATAGGCACCGTATAAAATTGATTACTCCTTCCTATATCTGTTTCATATATACCTATTAATGCAATATCTGCCTCTGCTTTAATCAAAGCATCATCTAATATATCTTGTAATTTATTTCTAGTTGTTAAATCTATTATTAAAGGATTTACAGGTATTATATTTTGTAAAGGTAGAATATTATAATTTAAGTCTAATTTCAAAATAAAATAAATTAAACTAAACAAAGATATAAAAGTAATACAAACAAGTTTTAAATTATATTTAAATAATTCCCATAGTTTATCTAAAGAGATAGTAATAGTAACATCCTCTTCAGAATCATCGCCATCTATATTTTTAAAGCCATCATTTTTCATAAAATTAATAATAGGAAGCACTTTAGGTAGTTACAAATAAAGTTTTAGCTTTATCTAGAGTGCTTTTTATTACTACTGGAAACTACAAAAACAGTAGTATAACCTATACTCGTTGCTTAATTTTGACGTAGTTCCTCTTCAAATTAAGCATTAAACCTTTTACTACTTATTATGGTTTACTACTAATTAGTATTATTGAATTTTAGTAGTAGTCGTTGGGCGATAAAACGCCTATAAAAAAAATTAAATACTTTATATACTCTGGAGTATATATAAAGAAGACTTAGAATACTTAATAGTATTAGATATGGCTATAGTTTATCCTTCTCAGAAAGGGAGCGCTCTAACTTGTAATGAACTAGAGCAAAATTTTAGAGAATTTCTTAAGAGGTCTAATCATACCGGATTACAACCTGCTTCTACAATTAGTGATTTAGGAACAGTTGTTGAAGCTTATCCGTTTATAACTAACCTTAAAGCTTGTTGTACTACTCTTACTATGCAACTCAATCAATTACAACAAGATTTATTTGGTCAGGGTGAATTAGCTACTCTTATCGCTACTCTACAAGCTCAAATACAGTCTATTATAAGTAATCTAGATAACGCAATTAATAATTCTAGTACTGTACAAGACTTACAAGAGTGCTGTGAAGAAAACTCAACAGCCATTAATAACTTAGGACTAGATATTAATGACTTACAACAAGATATTGCCGCCCTTAATGCATCTATTGCAAATCTAAATAGTTTATTAAATACTAAAGCTAATATAAACTCTCCTACATTAACTGGAGTTCCTCAAGCACCCACCCCTGCATCTAATGCAACTGGAACTCAAATAGCTACTGTTCAATTTGTAAGAAATAGTTTAGACGCATTAGAAGCTATATTAGCTCCTATAACAGATAAATTAGCTTTATTAAATACTACTACTTACATTTATATAGATAACAACTTAGGAAATGATACAACTGGAGATGGTACAGCAACGAGACCTTTTAAGACTCCTACAGCTGCATTTGAGTTTTTAAAAAGTCAACTATCTCCAACAGCCGGAGCTATTGTTTTAAAATTTAGACCAGGCACTTACACGATGCCCCCTCAATTTAATGGTATTTCTATCCCATTACATTTAGAAGGAGAACCTAGTAATCCTTATAGTGTAGTTATTAGAATGCGTTATGACTACGATATAAACGTAAAATACTATATAGGAAGAACTTTAAATGTAAATCAATGTAGAGAAGTTTATATTAATGGATTTACATTTGAAGCTCCTACAAATTTAATACCTACTGATAAGCATTTATATAGACAGAATCATTTAGAAATAGGTAGATCTGTATGCAATATAAGTAATTGTGTTTTTAAACCTATGAATTGGAATCCTAATCTTCCATTTATAGGTTCTAAGCCAGATACTTCTTTAGTTCCACCGAATGTTTATTCTACAACTACTTATAGTATTTTAGCTTTTGGTTCTTATATTGCTTTAGGAAATGGAATAAGAATAGAAGGTTTAAATTCTTATGCAAACCACAGTTTTGTATTTTTTGCGTTTAGTGATAATAGTGGAATCTCTTCTTCAGGTACTGTGACTATATCTATGATTGCTAATCCAGCTTGTTATTGTATTTTTAATTTAAATGCTGGTAGTTATATTTATAATGATTTTTCATCGGATGAGCCTAGAATAAAATTTGCAGGTAATTTGTACCCTCCTAATACAAAAGTACCTAATAATACCCTTATTGTAGGTAATACTTTTGAAAGTGTTACTTGGCCTATTGGAGGAAACTTATTTCCTCCAAACCATACAAAAGTTCCTATGTACTATCTTGACCCCAGCAAAGGTTACTATGTTTTAGGAGTTTATCCTGGAAAAGAAGGAGGTAGCTTGGCTGCACCTGGTTCTGTTATAAATTTTGGATAATATTATGCTTATTAAAATTAAAAGTCAAAAAGAGTTAGTAAAAGAAGTAAGAGGTCAGTTGCTTACTGATAGTGATTGGACTCAATTACCAGATAAT